>LNQE01000844.1_pt1 | contig 67623 bp, 63 predicted proteins | sample 603111 | NCBI WGS metagenome assembly LNQE01 (sample SAMN04260313, study PRJNA301899) | hydrocarbon metagenome | isolation source: hydrocarbon-contaminated ditch | place: Germany: Bremen | collected 1998
TGCCGCCGTATAAATCAAAAAATCGTGCCAGGTTGCTGGGGTGCCCGACGTTCATTGCGTTGGAGATGCACGCTCTGGATGGTGAAACTTTTTTATAGATTCCTGTTGCCATGAAAATCGGGAATTCATCGTTTTCATTGGTGGGCATGACAAGTTTCGTCACCGGTAATCCCATACGGCGGGCGTATTCGCAACCAAGCGCGTCGCCGAAATTTCCCGAAGGAACGGAAAAAATTGCCTGCTCATATTCCTCGGCAAGCTGGGCATATGCGTAGATATAATAAATTATCTGCGGAAGAATCCGGCCGAAGTTGATGGAATTGGCCGAAGTCAGATTACATTTGACCAAATCCGCATCAGAAAATGCTTGCTTGACTAAATTCTGGCAGTCGTCGAACTTGCCGTCAACGCTTAGTGCCTGAACGTTGACGCCGATTGTGTCGAGCTGTTTTTTCTGCATATTGCTGACTTCAGTTGTCGGATACAGGATGGTTACATCAATTCCTCCAACACCCTTGAATGCTTCACCCACGGCGCTTCCTGTATCGCCGGATGTAGCAACAAGAATGTTGAGCCTTTCGCCTTTCGGCCGGCAGTTGCTCATCAGTCTGGCCATCATACGCGCGGCAAAATCTTTGAATGATGCGGTGGGTCCCTGATCCAGGCGCATCACATAGGTTTTAGATTTTACTTCTTCCAAAGGTACAGGATAGTTGTACGAATCTTTGACAACTTTTTTAAGAGTCTCCAGCGGAAACTCATCGGTAAGAAAAGATTTGGCAACAAGCAATGCGGTTTCGCTGTAAGGCTTACCTTTTAAATTCTGAATGTCTTTTAAGGAAAGCTGCGGAATAGTATCCGGCATAAACAAACCTTCATCGGAGGCCTGCCCTTTGAGAAGAGCTTCTTTGAACGAGACTTTGCCGGTAAAAGGGATAATTCCCGCAACATTTTTCAAATTACGATTTGTACTGTAGTAACTAATTGGCATTTCTTCTTTAAACTTATTTGTCTCAAAAAATCAATTTAAAAAAGATTGCCGGTAATTAACGCTAAAACAGGCTGCGGGGCATCATATTCGTCATTGACAGATAAGGCCGTTACTCTTATAAACTCTGCTATCAATAAAAATTTTGCCAAGTCAGGATGATAATGTTGCATGAATAAATTCACTTTTGTGCTTAATCCTTTTGATATTCAAAATATTCGTGATTATTGCTTTATGTCAAAACTTGCTCCCCAGTCACTCATAAAAATAATATTGCGAATGTTGCCACCTTTTAAGATTCATTATGAGAAAAATTTGCGTTCCGCTCAAGGAGCTGTAATTGATGGATGTTTTATTGTATGTCCGTTGCTTTCCAAACAAGTGTTGGCGATGAAGGAAGAATCCGTCTTGAATAAGATATTAAAAGCGGTACGAATAGGGGAACGGGCAGGAACAAAAGTAATCGGGCTGGGAGCTTTAATGGGAATTGCCGGAAAAGGAGGGCAGTGGATTGCCGAAAAATCACCGGCCTCTGTTACGACGGGTTCCAGTCTTGCCACTGCGGCTATTCTGGAAACACTGGAGCGCGCTGCGGCTTTACGCAATGTTGATCTCTCTAAGGCAAAAGTTGCGATTGTCGGCGCTACAAATGCCATCGGCCAGAATTGTGCCTTGGGATTTCTGAATAGAGCTGATACTGTTTTTCTGCTCGCAAAAAATGCCGAAAGGCTAGCCGAACTCAAACAATTTCTCGCTACTGAAAAATCAAAAACAAATGTCATTGCTAAAGGACTGGCGTTGGATGCTGTAATCAGAGACGCTGACATTATAATCTTTACGACATCTGCCATAGAAGTTCCGTTTATTGCCACAGTCAATAATCTCAAAAAAGGCGCGATTATCTGCGATATTCCTTCTCCGCGTAATATTCTGGAAGAAATATGTTCTTTGCGTAAAGATATTCTCGTTATTGACGGAGCTGTTATCGAGCCGCCCCAAACAGCAAGAATCGGATTAAAATTACCTATAAAAGAAGGCTTTATTTTTGCCTGCATGGCGGAAACCATGATACTGACATTTGAAGGCAAAACACAGGAAGATTTCTCCGTTGGCTTTAAACCGGACTTGAACAAAGTTGCTCAGATAAAAGTTCTGGCTGCCAAGCACGGATTTGAAATTAAATTCAATAGCTTTGGTGTTCCTATTCTGCGATGAGCAAAATAACACTCCGCGCGCACATTTCATGCCATTCGTTTTCAAAGGATAACGAGGCGGCAGTGAAACTCGAATTACAGTTACGCAGGAAACTGTAATTCGTTCTTTGAACTGTCCCACTTAAGCGAAGCAAGGAGAAGGACAGGCATACGCCGGGCAAGAAGCCGATCCCGATAAATCGGGACCAACAAAGTTAGCCACGGAAAGCGCATTGGCATAACGATCAATATTCCCTTGACATACAAGGCTTTTCTCCATATAAGCCTGTCCCTAATGACCTAAATTTAAGAATTCAAAATTTTGTTAATTTTTTGAGGAGGAGGTATCTGATGACTGGTGAAACAAAGGTGTTCGGTATGCCGCCAGAAAGCGGCAGATGGTTGTACGTTGTTCTCGGTTTGGTTATGAACGTTTGTCTTGGCGCGGTGTATGCTTACAGTATCTTTCTGGGACCTGTAAAACAAGCTTTTAATTCGTCCGCGTCCTTATCCATTCTACCCTTTATGGTTTTTCTGGCCTTCTTTGCCATTTTGATGTTTTTTGGCGGACGTTTAATGGAAAAAATGGGGCCGCGCAATGTTGCAATCATCGGCGGCGTTATTGTGGGCTTGGGATGGCTTCTTTCCAGTTTTGCCACCAGTATCTGGTTTCTGATTGTAACATATGGTGTCATTGCCGGATCAGGTGTCGGTCTGGTTTATGGTTGCCCTATTGCTGTAGGTGCGAGATGGTTCCCGGATAAAAAAGGCCTGGCAGTCGGTTTGATAGTGGCCGGTTTCGGCGGATCAGCCCTGATTACGGGGAAAATAGCCAACGCCTTGATTCCTTCTGTGGGATTACCTGCTACCTTTTTGTATTTCGGGATAGCCTTCGGAATTATCCTTTTTATCCTGAGTCTGCCTTTAAGATTTCCTGCTGCCGGATGGACTCCCCAAGGATGGAAACCGGCTGCCGGTGCAGCTGCCGCTGCTAATCTTACACCGGGCGAAATGGTCAAAACCGGAACATACTGGGGATTATTTTTATGTTTCATTGTTGGCGCTATGGCCGGGTTGATGGCTATCGGAATATCAAAACCGGTCGGTAATGAAATTATCAAAATATCAGGCGAAACAGCAGCTACACTGGTTGGCGTATTCGCTTGTTTTAACGCTCTGGGACGTCCGTTTTTTGGCTTTCTTACTGATAAAATTACACCCCGCTATGCGGCCATGCTGAATCTGGCTATAATTCTTGTTGTTTCAATTATAATGATTACTGCCAAAGAAGGTGATACCAATCTTTATGTAATCAGTTTTATCGGATTTTGGATGTGTCTGGGCGGTTGGCTGGCTATCGCTCCTACGGCAACTGCAACATTTTTTGGTATGACAAATTACGCGCGTAATTATGGCGTCGTGTTTTTTGCCTACGGATTAGGTGCAATTATTGGAGGCATCGTTTCAGGTCAGGCCAAGGATGTTTTTGGAACTTATACATTTGCGTTTTATCCGACAGCGGTGTTAGCGGCTATCGGATTGTGCCTGGCAGCTATATTATTAAAACCGCCAAAGAAGGCATAGACTCTAATTATTTAAGAATGAAAAAGCGGGCTTTGTGCCCGCTTTTTTTTGCTGTTATTACGTGTGGAAATCAGTTATTCTTAACAATAAGGAGAGATTGTAATGAATACGAATCAAGGCAAAAATGTTCTGGTTACCGGTGCCGGCGGATTTATCGGTAAAGTCCTTTGTAAGAGACTCGTGGATGAAAAATTTAATGTTACCGGTTTGGCCATGCCCGGTGAAAAAACCGAAAATCTTGAACAAATGGGCGTTTCGATAGTGCGAGGTGATCTCACTATACCTGAAACAATCCGCGGTATTTGTAAAGGCATTGATACCGTATATCATCTGGCTGCGCGCGTCACCTACTGGGGCACCAGAAGGGAATTCTACGATACCATATACGACGCGACAAAAAATATTTTAGAAGAAGCTGCCGGCAAAGTACATCGCTTTGTGTATGTCAGCTCAGTGGTGGCTACCGGTCTCGGTCCGAAACATCGGAAAGGACTACGCGAAAACGATCCAGTATACAAGACAGGTATCTTCTACGGCGATGCCAAACTCGATGCTGAAGGGCTGATATGGAATTACCACCGCGATGGAAAAATTTCCGGCACGGTAATCAGGCCGACCAATGTAATTGGTCCCGCAAGCGTATGGGTCCGTGATGCTGTCGATAACCTGAACAAGCCTTTTCTTCCTCTCATCGATGGTGGCCGCTGGAGCGCGAGCCTAGTTTATGTCGAAAACCTGGTAGCTGCTTTTTTACTTGCGGGAACAAAAGATATTGCCGCAGGACAAACTTATCATATCAGGGATGATTATGCGGTTACATGGCGCCAATACTTTATAGACATTGCCGGTTTGATGGGTAAAAAAATCAAAGCGACGACATTCATTTCTTTTCCTTTTGCTTTGGCTTGGCCGGTGGCTGGTTTTGTTGGTGCGCTTTGTGCCGTACTTCGTTTTAAAACGACTTTTACCCGGCACAATGTTGGTATGATGGGTCGCGATAATGATATTGATAATTCGAAAGCAAAACGGGAATTGGGATGGAGTACACGCGTAAAGTACGAAGATGCTCTTCAGCGCATAGGATTATGGATGAAAAAAGAAGGTCTTATGCCATAATCATGAACCGACATGGCTTATCAATACACGCTGGATTTAATATCAAGGATTTCATTGACATAAAAATCCATTCTCTTTATAATTTTAACCGTAGGTGTAAATCTTGGGTAACATCTTCTTCAAGAGATATAACAAAAGGAGGACACCATGAAGATAAGTGCGCGCAACATTTTAAAGGGAAAGGTAATCAAGGTTTCAGAGGGTGCTGTAAATACAGAAATACTTCTAGAACTGACAGGCGGAGCCAAGGTTGTTTCGATGATTTCCAGGGAATCGGCGAAAAAGCTTGGTTTGAAACCGGGCAAAAAAGCTTATGCTATTGTGAAAGCTTCCAATGTGATGATTGCTGTTGATTAAGGCTGGCGTTTTTGAAAACAGCTTTAATGTTAAATAAAGGGGGAATATAAACCCCCTTATTTAATTAGGGGATAAAATGAGCGACGAAAAGTTGTATATTGTTTTGATGGGACTACCCGCCCGTGGTAAATCCACCCTAGCCGTTCGTCTCCGGGATGCCTTTCGAAGGGATGGTATTCCCACCCGCATATTCAATAATGGAGAATTGCGCAGGATTTATTTGCCGTTGCAGGAAACAGCTTGTTCCGAATTCTATTCTCCTGAAAATTCTGCAGCTATGGCTTTAAGAGAAAAATTTGCCCACATTAACATGGGAAAGGCAAAAGCTTATTTGCGAAACAGTGGTGTTATCGCGATTTTAGATGCGAACAACGCCAGAAGAAAGCGACGTGCAACAATTGAAAAACAGTTGGATGATCATCCGATTCTTTTCATCGAATGTATTAACAATGAGGAAGATATTCTGAATTTGAGCATCCAGGAAAAAATCAAACTTCCCGAATTCTCTCATCTGAAAGATAAGGCGACAAAAGAATTTCTAAAAAGAATTGACTATTATAAGATGATTTATGTGCCATTGAAGGTGGAACGAAATTATCTTCGTGTAGATTCTCTGCAAAACATGATTATAGAAGAAAAGCACAGCGACGTAATTCCTTTTTATGAGCGTCTGCGCGACTATCTGGTAACTGATGAAGTGAGGAATCTTATTCTTATTCGTCACACCGAAACAGAGTATAACATTGAGAATCGCATAGGTGGCGATTCGAAATTAACAGAAAAGGGCAAAAAACAAGCGGCTGCCCTCGGAACATTTTTTATAAAAAAGAAAATTTCTTATATATTTACCAGCGCGAAAATCAGAACCATCGATACGGCCAAAGCCATTAGCGCAATGCAGGATAATTGTAAGGTTATTTCTCTCAAGGAGTTTGATGAAATCAACGCGGGAATCTGCGAAAGAATGACTTATGAGGAAATTGAGCGAAAGCTTCCGCAGGTATTCAAAAAGCGAGGAGCAGATAAGTATCATTATGTCTATCCGGAAGGTGAAAGTTATGAAACAATGAAAAGCCGGATAACACAGGGAATCAAAAAATCGTTTTTTCTGAACCAGCAAATGGAGAATATTATGATTGTCGGACATCAGGCAGTCAATAGAATGATTCTGTCTCATTTTCTTTACCGGAGAAAAGATGATGTGCCCTATATTTACGTTCCACAGGATCGTTTTTATCATATTGCTTCAACCCATTATAAAAAACTTTTTGAACTCAAACGATATAATTGATTTTGTTTCGATGAAATAAAATCAATTATATAAGAGGTATTGTGTATCTCTGCCAGGCATGACCAATATATAAATTGACAGAAAAAATCTATTTTAGTATAGGTATTTATGTAATCCGATATAATTTTCATATTTTGAGTAATAGAAATTGTTTTTCTGAAAAATCTATTTATATTAAAATCATCAGTAAAAGGAGAAGATTATGAAAAAATGTTTCGTTTTAGCAAGTGTCTTAATGGTGATTTTTTATGTTACTGCAGTACAGGCGGAAACAAATACAGGAACTACTGCTGCCGCTAAACAGTGGTGGGAAGATGGTTATGTTCCTCCACCAAGGGCTGAAGCGCCTGTTACGGAAGAAGTAGCTCCTCCCACGGATGAAACAACGGCAGCTCCTGCGGAGGTCACTGCTCCTCAGGCTGAAGTACCCGTCGCTACGGTAGAAGTAGCTGCTCCCAAAGAGGAAAAACCGGTAACTGAGAAGGTCTCCATACCGCTTAATGTGAAATTCGATACCGCCAAGTCCGATATTAAGAATAAATATGATAAAGACATCAAAAAGGTAGCCGATTTCATGAAAGCTAATCCGGGTGCTAAAGCTATAATCGAAGGCCATACCGACAACGTCGATAAATTCAATAATCCGGATAATAACATGAAACTTTCTCAGGCTCGTGCTGACAGTGTCAGGCAGTACCTGATCGACAAATTCGGGATCGATGCATCCAGTGTTACTGCTATTGGTTATGGATCGACTAAGCCGATTGCCGGCAATGATACTGCTGAAGGAAGAAACAAGAACCGCAGAGTTCAAGCTGTCATTGAAGTGCTGAAGAAAAAATAGTTATAATCATCGTTCTGAATATAATTAAGGCCCTATAACCGCTCCAAGGTTATGGGGCCTTTTTAATGGGCATCAAGCTTTAGTGAGTCCCAAGTTTCAGACACGGAAAATTTAACCTGGCTGGCATACCTCTAAATATATATTCTTCATTGACATGATAACCCGTTATTCTTATACTTTGCACAATTAACTTCCTAACTTCTAAAGGTAGTTTTTATAAAGAGGAAATAATGAAAGAAAAAAAGATTGTTCGCTTAACTCAGACGGTTCAGAGCGCGGGTTGAGCCTGTAAGATAGGTCCGGCGGACTTATCCGAAATCATGCGCGATTTGCCGCTCATTCAAGATCCGAATTTGCTAAGCGGATTTGAACACGCGGAAGACGCGGGAGTGTATAAAATTTCCGGTGATTTGGCTCTTGTTCAAACTGTCGATTTTTTTACACCTACGGTTGATGATCCGTTTACGTTTGGTCAGATTGCCGCAGTTAATGCGCTCAATGATATTTATGCCATGGGTGCCAAACCGCTCACTGCTCTGAATATTGTATGTTTTCCGGTCAAAACAATGGATAAATCGGTGCTCAAAGAAGTACTGCGCGGGGGATTGGATAAAATGCGCGAAGCCGGAGTTTTGCTTATAGGCGGACATAGCGTTGAAGATAACGAAATCAAATATGGCCTTTCCGTAACAGGAGTCGTTCATCCTGATAAGGTATTGTTTAATCGCGGCGCGAATATTGGCGATAAATTAATTTTAACAAAGCCCCTGGGAACGGGAATTATCAGTACTGCTATTAAAGCCGGGGAAGCATCTGACGAACAAATAAAACAGGTGATTAATTCCATGACCATGCTAAATAAGAAAGCATCGGAATTGATGATTGCTGCAGGTGGCATTCACTCCTGTACGGACATCACCGGCTTCGGTTTTTTTGGACATGCCTGTGAGATGATTGAGGGCGACCATGTCGGCCTGCGTATCAATTCTTCGGCCATACCGGTTTTTCGCGGTGTACGTGAATTAATGGAAACAGGTTTTGTTCCCGGCGGCCTTTACCGCAATAAAAATTTTCGCATCAGTCAAGTCGAAAAAGAAAAGACCTGCCCGGAGTGGATTTTTGATGTTCTTTTTGATCCACAGACTGCGGGAGGATTGTTTTTCAGTCTTCCCGGCGATGAAGCGCAAAATCTTGTGAAAAAAATGTGTCGTTCCGGAATCGGTGATGCCGCTATTGTCGGTGAAGTTGTTAAAGATCATCCCGGCAAAATATTTGTTTATTAAGGAGGCTCAACCGGAAATTCCTTCTGACTAAACCATGAAAATAAAGTCCATTTCGATCAAAAAAGAAACAGAATTTAATTTCCAAAAGCTTATGGAGATGTTTCAGCCTGACGATTCGTTGGTTTTGCTAATGTACGGCAGTCCTGATCCCGATGCCATCGCCTCGGCTATGGCGTTACGTGAAATACTTCAGCAGACCACAGGTCTGGCTAGAAGTGTTTTCGTTTCTACAGAGCCATTAATCAGGCGGCAGAATATTGAATTTGTTTCGTCCATGCGTTTACATATTCACTTGCTTGATAAAGTTGATTTAAATTCTTACCGTTTGATTGCATTTTTGGACGCTCAACCTTCTTTCCTTAGCGATAAGTTAAACTTCATAAAACCGCATATTGTTTTTGATCATCATCCGCGTGAAGGCCAGTGGCAGGCGCAGGTGGAAGATATCCGGCCTGAGTATGGCGCCTTATCCAGCGTCTTAACTGAATATTTACTTTGTGCCCGTGTGAAAATTCCGCGTAATTTACATACAGCTCTGCTTTATGGCATCAAGACGGACACTAATAATTTTGATCGTGATACTGTTTTTGAGGATATCAGCGCTTACACCTATCACACAAAATACGCCAACCTGCGGTTCATCCGTCGCATTGAGCTTAATCAGACACCGGAAAGTTTTTTAAAATATTATAATCATGCTTATCACCATATGCATCGTTTTCGCGATCAACGGGTTTGTTTTCTGGGAAATGTGGAAAGTGCTGACGTTTGCGTTCAGATAGCTGATTTTTATTTGCGCCTGATCGGCACATACTACGTTGTTGTAGCCGGAATCGTCGATGACAAATTCATCATTATTTTTCGCGGCGACGGTTATAGACATGATTGCGGTGCAATTGCGCAAAGAGCTTTTGGTTTAATCGGCAAAGGAGGCGGACATCGAAGCGCCGCACGAATGGAAATTTCTCTGGAAGTATTAAATGAAAAATTAAGTAGCGATTTATCTCAACAAAATGTTGACCGGTTTCTTTTTCAGAGTCTAAAAAGGGACCAAAAATATGATACTGTCAGATGAGAATATCATATTAAAAATACAGGAAAGGAAATATTATGAAAGATATCGGATTTAAGCGGGAAATAACAACAGGTTGTTACCTTGATCATTTTAACGGTTTTCAGGAAAAGAAGCTTCCCATTGAAGTACGTTATGATGAAATCACCGGTGTATCGACGCGTATTTTACCTTACCGGGTACGTCCAATTAAAAAACCCGATTTGGATTTTTATTTGGAAAAATCACCGGAATCTTTATGTCCTTTTTGTCCGGGTCTTTTTGAAAAGACAACTCCTAATTTTATGCCTAATATTATCAAAGAAGGGAAATTCCGGCGGGGAGAAGCTTGTCTGTTTCCTAACGCTTTTCCTTATGATCAAAGTAACAATGTAGCGATTTTATCTTCACAACATTTCCTCGGAATGGATAAGTTGACAGCGGATACAATGCGTGATGGTTTTGCTGTCTGCCGTGATTATTTTCATCGTGCCGCTGAATTGAATTTGGGTTTTAAATATTGTTCAATTAACTGGAACTATATGCCGCCTGCCGGTGGCGGATTGATTCATCCTCATTTACAGACAATTGCCGGGAATAAACCCACTAATTTTATGCAACGGCTTTTGTCCAGCGCCCAAAATTACGCTGCGGCTACCAACGGAGAAAATTTATGGCGTAATTTAGTTGATTTGGAGAAAAATGCTAAAGAGAGATTTATTGCCAGTACAGGTACAATCAGTTGGTTGGCAAGTTTTGCGCCAAAAGGCATGGCTGGAGAAATTGATTTTATATTTAAGGAAAAAACATCATTTTTTGATTTAACGGAAGCTAACTTCAACGAACTTCTGACAGGCTTATCCAGGGTATTCAGCTATTTGCACGCAAATGATTTTATAAGTTTCAACATGGCATTCTATGCCACGATGACAAACAACCGTAATTTTTGCGTGCAGGGAAAAATTGTGCCGCGATTTGTGGTTAATCCGTTGGGAACCAGCGATTTGAATTATTTTGAAAAGTTACACAATGAAATAATTTGCCCGACCGTTCCGGAAGAATTATGCGGCGAACTTCAATCTTATTTTGCCGCGACAACATGAAATAATTTCTCCTGCTTAGATTTATAAATTGTTTTAATTGAATTATTGACAACCCTAAGTATAGGGATTATAGGGTAAAAAAGCATGTAATTATAAAAACAGGGGGTCGACTATTTTTAGTTTTTTCCCTAAAGACGATATTAATCAAACCTTAAGGCTTAAACGGTTTTTAATGGCATTTGGGTCTTACCTGATGGTGTTGGCCATCTGTGTTTTTATTTATACACAGGGAGAAATAAGCAGGTTGACCTCAAATGTTCTTGTTCGTAGTTTCTTCGGCATTCTTTTCTGCAATTTAATTATATACACGATAATCAGAAGCGGATTTAATAAAAGATTTAAAGATCCCAGTTTGACCCTCCTGCAGATGATTATTGCAACATTCTGGGTAATGGTGATTGTGTTTTATGCTGGTTCCATGAGAAGCGTTGTATTGCTTACCTATCTGGTTGTTTTTGTCTTTGGGCTTTTCAGATTGAATGTGTGGCAATTTCTTTTTCTATCTGCTTTTGCCGTTGTCAATTACTCTCTGGTTGTATTTCTACTCTATAAGATTAATCCGGAATTAACCAACAAGAACGATTTGTTAAACATCGTAATTCTGGCAGTGGTTCTTCCCTGGTTTTCATTGGTTGGCGGTTATATTACCAGACTAAGGAATAAGATAGCCCACGCCCTTTCCACCATCGAAAAAATTGCAATTATAGATGAACTAACCCAGGTATTTAACCGGCGCCAGATGTACAAAATTCTGGAACATGAAAAAGCTCTTGTAGACAGAGGAATTAATTATTTTTCCATCTGTATATTCGATTTGGATCACTTCAAAAGGGTAAATGACAGTTTTGGCCATTCAGCCGGGGATGTTGTTCTAAAAACAGTGGCTCAGGAAGCCCAGATGAATCTTCGGAATATTGATCATATCGCGCGATATGGCGGCGAAGAGTTTATTCTTATACTGACTCATTCGGAAAAACGTGAAGCCATAGAATGTGCTGAAAGAATTCGGGAGATAATTAAAAGTATTGAGTTTGACATTCTGCCCGCTGATTTCAGAATAACTATTTCTGTCGGTGTAACGGAATATAAGCCTCATGAACAAGTTCAGGAAACTATAGACAGAGCTGATACAGCGCTGTACAGAGCCAAGGCCAATGGTCGGGATAGAGTGGAATACGAACCTGCATCGAAAGCCTGATTCTCTTAGATATGAAAAGACAGTATTTACTGCTACCCCAAAATTTTATTCTAATCAAAATATTAAATCCCGATAAAAGTCTTTTATCGGGATTTAATATTTGTGTATACGTTACTTAGCGAGCGTTGCTATTCCTCTGAGCTGGTTTTTGCAGTTTCAGCCTTAGGTGTTTCTGTTGCTGCGGGGCTTTCAGTGGTTTCCTTTTTTTCTTTCTTGGCTGTTGCGGACGGTTTCTTGCCCTTATAATCTGTCGCGTACCAACCTGTTCCTTTTAGACTGAAAGAAGATAGTGACATTAATTTTTGCACTTTTCCTTTGCAGAATTTGCAGCTTTTTAATTCCGGATCAGAAATCCCCTGAAAAGCTTCAAATTGTTTGCCGCATTTATTGCATTTATATTCGTAGATAGGCATAAAAAACATCCTTTCCTCAATTAAATATATCAAAGTTTTTAAAATTACTGCTGAAGCAATCCAATACTATTTCCAAATCATTACCTTTCACAGGTTGAAGAGCCGCTCTCGTTAGATTATGTACAACAACTTCCTCTTCTTCCTTCTCTTCGTTATCAGCGTAAAAATCAATTTCACCATTGCCGAAACGCAAAACATGAATCAGTTCGTGCACGGCTATATAAAGCATTAAAGGACTCAGTTTGATAAATGGATTAGCCCTTTTCACTGCGTCCAGAATATTGTTATCCTGCAAACATACTCTGTAAAAATCGAACCCGTCTTTGCGGCTATCGTCATAGATAGCCTTTTTTTCATAACTATATTTGCAAAGATGCGCGAATGTTCCCTCTTTTATTTCCTGCTCGTTTAAATAAGCAAGTGTTTTTACTTCATATTTTGTTTTTTTAAAATCTTGCTCAGTTAACCTGAACTGGTTTGCTACCAGTTTTTCAGCATCGTTGAAAGCTTTTTTTGCCATAGGCACTTGCAGTGCATTAAAATAAAGCGGCATAAATCACCAAAAAAGTTTTCTCCAATCCGGCAGTAATATATGTATTTAAATCACGATTGTCAATAAAGTGACTTTAGTGCCATTTTCAATTATACCACGTCACATTCAAAGGATAACGAGGCGGCAAGGAGGAGGCGACGAGGCGTATTATACATACGTTGAGGAAACCGACCCCGGCCTGCGCCGGGGCAGGCTATGCCAACAAAGTTAGCCAAGGACCGGGAGCGCATCCCGCAGGGGAGCCCATAATAAATTAACGTTACCTTACCGGTAATTACCACCTGCAAGGTGGTAACTTACATGTGATGTGGTATCAGAAACTTATGGCCAGACCTGCATACGGCCCGTAAAAGTCCATCTTAGCGTATATATCGCTGACATCGTCGATTTTTAAGGACATTGCCCGGTAGCCACCGTGAATATTGAAAAAGGGAACAGGCGTCAGGGAAAGGTCGACCATGGCGTCGTAAAAGAAACTGCCGGAATACCCCATTCCTGTAATCTTTGCCCGCGCTTCCAGAATATCAGCGAGTATGCCAACATTAACGCCCAAACCGATCATGGGGATAGGAACATGAAAATCTTCCTGGTTATCGTATACGGACCCCGGTGTTGTTGAGCGCATTCTTACTTCACCGTCAAAATATTTGACTTTGCCTATAAGTCCCAGAGAGAATCCCGCCAGAATATTTTCAAGATTTAGAAATTTGTATTGGTATTCCAGATCAAACATGCTCGTTTTTAAGTCCGATTCAACGTAGGCGTTGACATTATATGTGTCACCGTCAAACACAATAGTCTTTCCAATGTTCGTTGCTCCGGAAAGACTGACAAATGAATATGAAAGACGTATTTCGTGGTTGCCCATTGAGAAAAAAGCCTCTACTCCTGGGAAGTTTTCATTACTGACGCCCAAATCGTTTTTTATGTCAATTTCCGTACCAACGGTTCCATCTTTATCCACGCGCAGATCGCCTTTGAACGTGGGAATCCAGTATTCGGCGTGCGCGCCGAATCCTAAAGCGAACACCGATGGAGTAAAAAATATCGCGAATAAAATTAATGTTCCGATAATGGCTAATAATTTTTTCTTCATGCTGTGATCTCCTTGTCGGATTTTGGATTTTTTTGATTTATTAATTAAGAAATTTATAAATGTATTTTATAGTTTTGTAAAGATATTTACTCTGTCGGAGAAAGTTATATTAAACACACCGGAGAACCAAAATTAAATTGACATCTTCGGTACTTAAGGCGTATATCCGGTTAAAATAATAAAAACTTATAAGGTAAAATATGGCCACGAAAACCGTTTCTAAGAAATCAGCAAAAATCAGGATTGGCATTTTGTACGGCGGAAGATCAGGTGAGCACGATGTCTCGCTTTGTTCCGCCGCGTCGGTTTTTTCCGCCCTTGATCGCGGCAAATACAAAATAACGGCCATCGGTATTGACAGAGACGGCCGCTGGTATGTGCAGGACAAACCAAAAATAATCTCCGATAAGGATTTCGGCAGAAAAATGTCTTTGAAAAAGAGCGGCATGTGGCTGGTCAATCATTTCGAACAGAAAAACAAACTTTGTCTTTACGATATGAAAAATAAGAACAAAGAAGTGGTTGTGGATGTCGTGATTCCCGTATTGCACGGAACATTCGGCGAAGACGGTACTCTGCAGGGGCTTCTGGAACTGGCGATGGTTCCTTATGTGGGTGCGGATGTTATCGGCTCGGCCATCGGTATGGATAAGGACATCGCCAAACGGCTGCTCAAAGAAAAGGGCATTCCTGTTGTTCCTTCCGTAACCGTGAATAAACAAAACTGGCAGGATGATTCAAAAAATATTATGAAAAGCGCGCTTACAAAACTGGGCCTGCCGCTTTTTGTCAAACCGGTTTGCACCGGTTCTTCCGTGGGAGTGAAAAAGATCAAGAAAAAAGAATCGCTTGCGGCAGCAATGAACTTTGCCTTTCAATTCGACACGCGTGTGATGATAGAAAAAGCGGTTGACTGCCGCGAAGTAGAATGTGCCGTTTTGGGAAATGAAAAACCGGTTGGTTCAGTTCTCGGTGAGATTATTCCGAATCATGAATTTTACTCATATGAAGCCAAGTATATTGATCCAAATGGAGCGGCACTGAAAATTCCCGCGGAAATTAATGAAGCTCTTACGGAAAAAATCAGAAAGATTGCCGTTGAAGGATACATGGGGCTGGGTTGTTCCTCCATGGCGAGGGTTGATTTCTTTCTCGATAAGAAAACCAATAAATTTTATCTTAATGAGATAAACACACTGCCCGGATTTACCAGCATCAGCATGTATCCCAAACTCTGGGAAGCCACCGGCCTCAAATACAGCGATCTGCTGGACAAATTGATAGGACTAGCTCTCGACCGACATAAGAAGAAGTTGGAGATCAAGACGGAAGGTATTTGATCCGCTGGGGCTATTGAAACGTACCAATCTGCGTTGTTGCGCTGCAAATCCCATCGCTCAACGTATATTTATATACGCCTCGCGATGTGATTCTTGCGCGCCTAGCATCTCGGCACTTTTGAACAGCCCTGATAAGAAGTTCGTATATTAATTATTGGACTGAATGAAGGGATTGGATGGAACGTCAAGTAGTCTTTCCTATAGCTAAAATTGAACCAAGCCGTAATGAGCCGTGTTTATGCGGATCGGGCAGGAAATTCAAAAAGTGTTGCATGGGAGCTTATTCCGATGGTACCCAGGAACGGCCATTTGAAAAGTACAACAAGGGCTTATATGAGGAGGCGCTCATAGCTTGTAGGCACCACTTCACATGGTATGTTCTTTGTCACAAAGCCCATACGATTCCGTTTCTTGCATCAAAGACCCGAGAAGCAGCCAAACTCCTAAAGGTCGACATTGAAGCATTGGGCAGCCTAATAGATTTGCTGCACCTCTGCTATTATCGAACGGGGAAGACTGATGAGTTTCCTTCAGTTCTCGCGCGCGTTGCCAATGTAATAGATGATTCTCGTTGGAGAGATAAGCTCCTATATCAAGAAACCCTATGGTGGCTGTTCGAGAAGGAAGATCGTGCCATGGCGCTAAACACTGTTTCCAAAGTGGACATCAGAACATGTATTGATCCGGAGATTCTCGCCGTCTACATTGATGTTTGTCCCGACAACCTCCCATTCAGTGAAATGGCAGGAATTCTCGACCGCATTCTATCAAACACAGAGAGCCAATCATACAAATTCCAATACTCTATCTTAAAGGGAATAGTCTATGCTCTCATTAACGACATTAGTCGCGGCTGCGAAATCATTCGGGCTGCGATAGACAACTACGTGTCCATGAATGAAAAAGATAAATCGCCTTACGGAGACCATCAACTCGCTCGCGCCCTGGTGTTGCTTGGTCAGATTTCCAATGACAAGAATTCAGCGAACCAAGCGGATTCGCATTATGCACGCATTCTCAAAAAGGCAAAAGAGTTGGAATACTCCAAGGGACTCTTAGCCGAGATTACAAAGTGTATCGGCGACTGTAAAACATTCCTCGGAAAATACGAAGATGCTGTCCATTTTTACAAGGAAAGTCTTAGCTATGAGGAAACAGATAAGACTAAGGTGTTCATATCAAGGGCATACGCAAATGATGGCAATACGGATTTATCTAGACAAATTCTGAAATCAATCAACGCCCAGTCCTTTGACGATGCCTATTTCTATGACAATGCGATTTCGTGGGCGATTCTGGCCACAATTACGCTGAGTTCAGATGATATTCAGGAGGCGAAAGCGTATCTGAGGCAAGCAAAAGCATATTGGCCTCTATATATCGCACACAAAGACTCGATGTTAATCCAACTGATGGAGATCACTCCAAAGACATCAGCGGGCAAGCTGCGAACCTTCCTTGACGTTCTTAACAGATATGTATCCCTGAACCCTAATTTGTTTGGTATAGGAATCAACATCAATAGAATCGTGGAAGACATTACCAAAAAAGGAAAAGAATGACCGTTCAACCAGGCGTTGGAGCCGCTCGACTGTATTCGCTTGATTTTCCGTTGGTAAATTGTTCAGAATTGAATAATTTATTTTTAGAAGGTAAAACTATGAAACGATCTGCATCATTAGTCAACGATATTTCCCATAAATAAAATCCTTCCAACAAATTATAAATCCCGTATTGACATTTCATCATCATTGGTCTATATTACGATATATATCAGTAGAGAGCTTTGCACAACTATACTTCATGTCATTTCGAGGAGCAAAGTGACGAGAAATCTTTTCTTTGTTTAAGTATTTTAAGATTTCTCCCTTTGGTCGAAATGACAAATTAGCCAGTATGCAAAGGTCTCCAATAAGGAGATTTTTTTATGAATACAGCTAAAATTTTCACCAACGGCAGAAGTCAGGCGATCAGGCTGCCCAAAGAATATCGTTTTCAAGGCAACGAAGTGTATATCAACAAAATCGACGATATTGTTGTGATTATGCCGAAAAATAAAAAGATGGCATCGCTCATGAACACCATCGATAAATTTACCGACGATTTTATGGAAGAACGAAACCAACCTCCCGTGCAATCCCGCGAGGATTTCCAATGAAATATATATTAGACACCAATATATGTATCTATCTGATCAAGAAAAAACCGGTTGCCGTCCTAAATCGCTTATCCAAAATTAAAATAAATGAAGCCGGAATTTCTGCAATCACGCTCAGTGAACTGGAATACGGAGCGGCAAAGAGTTCTTATCCCGATAAAAACAGAGTTGCCTTGCTGGAATTTGCTTCTTTCTTTGCAATATACGACTTTGATGCCAGCGCCGCCAGCGAGTATGGCATAATCAGGGCTGATTTGGAAAGAAAAGGAAAAGTGATTGGTGCGATGGATATGTTAATTGCGGCTCAGGCAAGGTGCTTAAATTTAATTCTTGTAACCAACAACGAAAAGGAGTTTAAACGTATACCCGGTTTGAAAATCGAAAATTGGGTGAAATAATTTTCACGAGGTAAAATTATGAAACGTCCGGCGTCGTTGGTAATAGGGATTTTACTTCTTGTTCTGGCTTGCGCTCAGCTATGTCGCTTCTTTCTAAAAATTGATGTTGTTGCAGCAGGTCTAGAAATTCCTCTCTGGCCTAGCGCCGTAGCCGCGGTGGTTTTAGTTGTCCTGGGTGTCTGGTTGCTTAAAGAAAGAAACAAATAGAAAATATTCGTAACTAGAATTTAGTGGAATTTCTGGTTGTTGTGTACAATGGTTACGTTTGTAATCATTGGTAATTATTAATGAATTTTCCTGCCGGTAAACCAGCAGAAAAAAATAGCTAAGGAATTGTAATTATTAGAAATAACCATTGGTCAAGTTTCTCTTGACATGAGGATATCTTTGCCCTATACTTATACTAGGGGAGTAACTTTTTATTAGAAAAATTTTGAGAAATTTAAAGAAGTGATCCATGTTGTATTCTGAAGATATTTTTCTTGCAAAAATAACAGTTTCTAAATGGACACTAATTAGTCAAATATGTCCCATAAAAAGGACGCTGTTTTTGGATTTTATTTAAATGATCTTAAAAAATGTTAAACATCAGCTAATTGGGAGGATATGCCTTTGGCATTTTTCTTGCAGAACTATTTATAGTTAGAACGACAGTCACAAATTACTAAGCTAATGTTGGATAAAGTTTTTGAAATCATCGAATAAAAGGAAAATATAAAAAGTAAATTGATGAATTCTGACTTTTAACAAGTGTATAAATGGTAAATATTTAAATTAAAATAAAAAATTTTTAGCAATAAAGGAGGTTTTATCAGTATGGCACCTACGACAAGAAATAAAGTATTAAGAGACGAAACACATATCAAGGCCCTTGGCCGTGTATCGGACATGAGAGCCGTTAAGTCTGGAATGAAGATTTGCCTGGAGCGTTCCAGGGTTATGACCAAAGTCTACAAGGAAACAGAAGGTGAATTTATTGCATTAAGAAGAGCTAAAGGTTTGGCGGAATATCTGGATACCATGACACTTTTCACGAGACCGAACGAACTTCTGGTGGGATGCTTCGCCAGTGATGAAGCAAGCGTACCGGTTTATCTGGAGCTTTATTGGAGATGGTTGTCCAAGACTTTCGGCAAACTTCCCGACTATTCCTCAATGCTTGATGAAGCGGGGATGAAGGAAATCGCTGAGCAGTTCAAGTATTGGGAAAATTGCAGTATTCAGGGCCGTGAAAGAGATTATGTTCCCAGCTGGATTCCATGGAAGGTTGGAGAGTTACCATCAGCAGGGTTTACATGGCAGTGGGAAATGTGCACGCCTGATTTCGAGAAGGTCATGAAAGTAGGCATGAACGGAATAATCGCGGAAATCGACAAGAGAATGAGTGAAGTTATAAATGATATCTCCATTCAGGTCGAGAAACGCATGGATATGCTCGATGAACTGCGCGCAATGAAAATATCCTGCGAGGCAATGGCCAGATGGGGCAAGAGATATGCTCAGCTTCTCGAAGGCGAAAAGAAGAAGATTAAAGATCCCAAGAGATTAAAAGAACTCGATAGGATGATTGAAGTATGTAATCGCGTACCGGCAGAACCTGCAAGAAATCTGTACGAGGCTATCCAGTGCTTTATTTTTATAAACTATATGGTGAACTACATTGACGTTCCTCAGGTAGGAAACGGCATTCGCTTTGATAAGGTATTGTATCCGTTTTATGAGAATGACATAAAGAACGGTACTATTACAAGAGAAGCTGCTAAGGAATTAGTCGAGTCTGTATGGGTCAAGATGCAGGAAGGCGGATATGTTCAGCCTCCAGCGTGGGTAAACAACGGCGGCGGCGGATTGGGCTGGCAAACGATGACATTGAGTGGCGTTGATGAATTTGGTGATGATATTACAAATGAAATTACGTATATAGCTTTGGAAGTTACCGGCGAATTGCAGACAGTTGCTCCGCAAATAGCAGTGCGCATGCACGACAAAACACCTGATGAACTTTTTAACGCTGTCTTCAAGTGTGTCCGCACCGGTTGTTCTCAGCCGGCTATGTTCAATGACAAGGTTAATATACCGAGACTTATGGGAATCGGCGCTTCCGTAGAGGATGCCAGAGCATATGGTATAAACAATTGCATGCAGCCGATTATTCCAGGCAAAAATATCCACTATCGTGCCGGGCATTCCGGAGCTTTGATTCTTCCTATGTGTCTGAACATGGCCATGGATGGAGGCAAGATAATGGGTATGCAAATGGGTATTGAAACACCTCCGTTATCTTCAATGAAATCAATCGATGATATATGGGATGCTTTCTGTAAACAGGTGGATTACGCTGTAATGGTATTAACTCAATTATCAAGCCTGGCGGATGCTCTTCAGAAGAAATATGTTCCCCGCCCATTCTTGTCGGCAATTCTGGACGGCAACATTGAAAAAGGTTGCGATATGAGGGATTGGGAGTATCTGGGACTGCGTCACCACCTGGTCTTTGGATGCAATAATACCGCCGATGCTCTTGCCGCAATCAAGATGCTGGTATTTGAGAAGAAGAAAGTAACATTGGAGACTTTCCTCAATGCGGCAAATAATGATTATGCGGGTGAATACGAGAAAGTCTATCAGATGATTGAACAGGAAGTTCCGAAGTTCGGTAATGATAAAGACTATGTCGATAAGTTTGCCAGAGATATAATGGTATATGTTAAAGGGCAGTGCGATAAGTCTCTTGATATTTACGGCAAACCATATCTTATCGATGGTACAACAGCTTCCGGACCTATCAACGCAGGTATGCTGTGTCCGGCAACATTTGATGGAAGAAGGTCAAATGAACCTTTCCATGATGGAACAATATCACCTGTTCAGGGTAGAGACATCAGCGGACCGACCGCTACAATAAGATCAGTTGCCAAGGTTGATCCTCTTAAGACCGGTAACATGCTTCTGAATCAGAAATTTATGCCGGTATTCTTTGATCCGGAAAACTATGAACTTATGAGAGGATACCTGAAGACCGTACGTGATCTTGGATTGCATCATGTTCAGTTTAATTGCGTAAGCAAGGCGACTCTATTGGATGCCAAGAAGAAACCTGAAAAATATGAAAGCTTGATCGTCAGAGTTGCCGGATATTCCGCGTACTTTATTGATCTGGACAACAAGATTCAGGATGAAATTATCAAGAGAACAGAACAGTCTTTTAGTTGCTAGAAAAATGAGTTGAACCAGAAAAAGAGGGGATATTTATATATCCCCTTTTTTTATGCTTGTAAAATTATGAACATACTTGTAAAGAAATTAAAATTAATTCAAATTAGAAAATAACCAAATCTAAATATTGTGTAGAATAAATGAATTAATAAAAAAATGGATGGTTAAACTTTTATGAAAGTTGATATCAAATTAAAAGATAAAACGCTTAAAGAAAGCGGCGAAACTACAGGCATAGTTTTTAATTTCCAGCAATTCAGTATTCAGGACGGACCGGGACTACGAACAACTATGTTTGTAAAAGGATGTCCTCTTCACTGTCCGTGGTGCTCAAATCCTGAATCAATATATCCGTCTTACCAGATTAAGGCGGTTCAGGATAAGTGTCGCGGTTGCGGAGAGTGTCTTAAGGTCTGCAAAACCGGAGCCCTGTCGCATGACGAGAATCATCAGATCGTTCTTGATTATTCCAAATGCAATCATTGTTTGGATTGTGTAGATGCCTGCAATTATAAAGCGATAACCGGAATGGGCATAAGAGTAACCGTAAAGGAAGCTGTCGGCGAATTAATGAAGGATAAGCCTTTTTATGATAATACCGGTGGCGGAGTAACGATTTCCGGAGGAGAACCGTTAATGCAGCCCGAATTCGTTGCCGAGGTTTTTGGAGAGTTGAAAAAAAACGGAGTTCATACAGCGCTTGATACTACAGGTTATGCCAAGTGGAATATAGTAAAAAAGGTGACGAAAGACGTTGATTTGCTTCTCTATGACATTAAGCATCTGGATTCGAAAAGGCATCAAGAGGTTTTGGGTGTTAAGAATGAAGTAATTTTAGAGAATCTAAATAAATTGGCCGGTAAAACTAATATTTGGCTTAGAGTTCCGCTGGTTCCCGGATTTAATGATGATCTTGATATGGCTGATAAAATAGTTGAGATAGGCAAACAAGTTCAGGCTAAAAAAGTTTACTTCCTGCCTTTACACAGGTGGGGTGAGCATAAGTATTGTAGTCTCGGCTATGATGGCAGTGCTTATGCGAAGATAAGAGATTTCACTGATGAAGAATTGGAAAAATGGAAAGATCATTTTAAATCATTTTCAGACTACGTGATTTTTGGCAAAGCATAGCTTATAATAAAAAGTGTGAAAAAGAAATTTCCCTTTTATAAGTTTGTCCCGGCAAATTTAAGCTCAAGGGAAAAGCGCCATGAAACTGGAAGTAAAGATATGAGTATTTGGGGGAACCCTTATTCTTTAATTGCCTGAATTGTGTGTCAAATTCACCTTTTTGGCTGATCTGAGTATTCATTTCTGGTTTCATGAACAAGTGACATTTGTTATATGGCATAAATATCGGCAATATAAATATTATTGCTCGGAAAAATTCATGGTTGTTTATGGTTTCAAAAATGAAGAAAAAGCTTCTTGATAGCCGCAAGAAAGTAAAGACTATAGGTCAAATCTTAAAGATTTCACAAGAATATGAGACCGAGCAGAATTATGTATATGTAAGCAAATTCTTAGAATTGCTCATCCGAAGTTTGCCGGGAATATTTTATGCTCTCGATGACAATTTCCAACTCTTTATTTGGAATGAGAATGCGGAAAAAATCAGCGGATATACCCCGGAGGAAGCAGGAGCAATAAAGCTCATAGATTTATTTAGTGAGAATGATCGCATAGTCGTTGAAAATGCTATCAACGAAGCATTCCTCAGCGGGGAGGGTTCTACTGAAGCTACATTAATTACCAAAAAAGGTAAGCGTATACCTTGTTATTTCACCGGTGCCAGTGCCGTAATAGAAGGAAAATCTTACCTGTTAGGTATAGGCATTGATATTAGTCGCTTCAAGGAAGCTCAGGAGTCTCTTATAGAAAGCGAGGCTCTTTATCGGACTTTTGCCGAACGCATGACCGAAGGAGTTGCTCTGGTTTCTAATGGTAAAATTGTATTTGCCAATAATAATTTTGCTTCCATAATTGGCTTTTCCGATACCACGGAAATCATTGGCCAGACTATAATGAATTTCGTGAGCAAAGACTTCGAAATGTATTTTAAGGAATTTTTCGATTTCATTGAAAAGGGCATGTCTAAAGAGCGTTTTTTCCATGCCCGCTGGCTGAAAAACAAAAACCAGCAGATTTGGGTGGAGGGTAAAGGAAATCTTTTTCAATGGAAAGGAAACCCCACAGTACTCCTCGCGGCGCGTGATATTACTGAGGTCAAACTCAAAGAAATATCAATGCAGGAAGAGACTGCCTATCTGCGCAGGGAAAATGTCACACTGCGTTCCTCAATCAAAGATCGCTACCGTTTCGGTGATATTATTGGCAAGAGTGTGGCTATACAGGAAATATACGAACGCAGTCTCAATGCGGCAGCGACAAATGCCAACGTCATAATTTATGGAGAATCAGGTACCGGCAAGGAACTTGTGGCCAAAGCTATACATCGGCTTTCGAATCGCTCACAAAATAATTTTGTCCCGGTTAACTGTGCTGCCATACCTGAAAATCTTATTGAAAGTGAGTTCTTTGGATATAAAAAAGGCGCATTCACCGGCGCCAACACTGATAAACAGGGATATCTCGACAAAGCGAATGGAGGGACTTTGTTCCTGGACGAGGTCGGGGAGCTTGGGCTGAATATACAGGCAAAACTTTTGCGTGCCATAGAGGGGGGAGGATATTCGCCCGTGGGCAGCAACATTGTGAAGCACTCCGATTTCAGGATTATTGCAGCAACGAACAAAAATCTGATGGAATATACTAAAAAAGGCCTCATGCGCGAGGACTTCTTTTACAGAATTCACATTATTCCTATACAGCTTCCGCCATTGAGGCAACGTAAAGAAGATATACCGCTGCTCGTTGAACATTTTATCAGACTGAATTCGCCCGGCAAAAAGGTTGTATCGGTTCCGGGTAAAGTGTTAGAGACGCTTCAGAAATATGATTGGCCCGGGAACGTCCGTGAGTTGCATAATGTTATTCAGCGTTATCTTATGGTGAATAAAATTGAAATTCTTACACCGTTAAGACAAACGCCGTCAGAAAATAGCAGTGATGAGCAGGCATCTTTCAACTATATAAAAACTGACCACGACTTCCATGAAGAAGTGGAAAATTCGGATAAATCTCCAGTCATGGGAAATCTAAGCGATTATACGGAGAAATCGGAAAAGGCTGCAATCCTGAAAGCGCTCAACCAGAATCGGTGGAACAAGGGCAAGACGGCCGATATATTAAATATTTCCCGAAAGACTCTTCATCGAAAGATGCAACGCTTCGGTCTTCTCTAACACGGAAACTCATAATGTGTGTCAACTGTTTCACCGGATTGCAAACAACGGCATAAAAATAAGTTCACACTGACTGATTTTCCAGAATACAAACTTCTTTAAAATGCTCTCATGATATGGTCTTTATGACTGGTACAGTGAAGCAACTGATTATTTTTTGCGAGAAAATAGTTTTATGAAATTGGAAAAGATTCTTGACTTGTTCGATATGCCATTGACCGCATTGGCTGCTAAAGCTGATAAGATAAGAAGAGAAAAAACAGACAATAAACTGGATATCTGTACTATTTGTAATGCCAAATCAGGTTTATGCAGCGAGGATTGTAAATTCTGCACGCAGTCGGTTCATTATGAGACGGGAACACCTGTATACCCCATGATGAACATTGATGAGATAATGGAAAACGCTCACAAGGCCAAAGAGAACGGTAGCAAAAGGGTTGGCATCGTTACGAGCGGTCACAGTCTTAACTCTGAAGAGGTTGATTTCATAGCAAATGTAGTTAAAGAAATCAAAGATAAGCTCGACATAGAAGTATGTGCGTCTCTGGGATGCCTGGATTACGATCAAATGGTCCTTCTCAAAAAATCGGGCTTAAGCCGCTATCATCATAATATTGAGACATCAAGGGAGCATTTCCCGAAAATAGTTTCTACACATACATTTAATGACCGCATCACTACTGTACGTAATGCCGTTAAGGCGGGACTCTTTACGTGTTGCGGGGGTATTATCGGAATGGGTGAATCGCGCAAGGACAGGGCAAATATGGCGCTTACCTTGAAGGAACTGAAGGTGGATTCGGTTCCTATTAATATTCTTATGCCCCTTACCGGAACTCCGCTTGCCGGAATTATACCTATTACAGTGTCCGAGGTGTTAAAAACAATTGCTGTATTTCGGATTGTAATGCCTGATAAAACAATCAAAATCGCTGCCGGCCGGGAAAGTTTTTTAAAAGACTTTCAAGGAATGGCGTTTATGTCCGGCGCAAATGGAATGCTCATAGGCGGATACCTTACCCAGCGTGGCCGGTCTGTTGAAGAAGACAAGAATATGATCGATGAGATACATCACATATGGAATTTATAAAAGCTTATTTGGCAAAAAGAAAAAATGAAAACACCCTGCGGTCACTTTTGGCGCTTGATGCCAGAGGTCCGGGCGTGATTGTCCGGCAGGGACGGAAATATGTTGACTTCTCTTCCAATGATTATCTGGGACTCTCCAGACATCCAAAACTCATTGATGCTTCCAGGAAGGCTCTGGAGATTTATGGGGTTGGTACCGGCGCTTCAAGACTTTTAAGCGGCGATTTGAAGTTACATCATATACTGGAAGAAGAAACAGCATTGTTTAAACATAAAGAGAGCGCGTTATTTTTTAATTCCGGCTACCATGCGAATGTCGGTGTAATACCTGTTTTTACGGGTAAAAACGATGTTATTTTTTCAGACAGTCTCTGCCATGCAAGCCAGATTGACGGTGCCATTCTTTCCAGGGCTGCACGATTTCTTTTCCGGCATAATGACATGGAGCACCTGGAAGATTTGCTCAAAAAAGAAAGATCCAAGTTCGAAAAGTCACTGATACTTACAGAATCGGTATTCAGTATGGATGGAGACCTTGCTCCTTTAAAATCGATGGTTGAATTGAAAGATCGCTACGATTGCGTCCTCATGGTTGATGAAGCGCATGCGACTGGGGTATTCGGTAACCATGGAAGAGGAGTGGTGGATGCGGAAGGTTTGAGCGATCATGTAGACTTGATTATGGGAACATTCAGTAAGGCGCTTGGAGGATTTGGTGCATATATTGCTGCCTCGCGTTTGGTTACAGATTATCTGATCAATTCAGCCCGAAGCTTTATCTATTCCACGGCTCTGCCCTGCTCCATCGTGGCCGCAAATCTTGCAGCGCTGGAAGTCTGTAAGAATGAACCATGGCGTGGCCCTGCCCTGCTTGATCGTGCGCAAAGATTCCGCACGGCACTGGGCGATGCAGGCTGGAGCGTCTCCGGTGACAGCCAGATCATCCCTGTTATGATCGGTGATAGCAAGACTGCGCTCAACTATGCGAAGATCCTTCTGGAGAAAGGTTTTCAGGTTCTGCCCATTAGACCACCCACGGTTCCCGAAGGTACTTCGAGATTCCGTTTTTCTCTCTGCTATGAGCATACGGAAGAAGAAGTGAATGGAGTCGTGGAGGCCATGGGAGAACTTAAGCGCTACCATGAAAAGTGTAGTGACGTTAAACTTCAAGACTGAAAAAGATGAGGCTCTAAAATTGAAGAGTGTACTGATAACAGGAACAGACACAGGTGTAGGCAAGACGATTGTATGCAGGCATCTTGCCGCCTATATGCAAAGCAAAGGTGTAAATGTCATTACCCAGAAATGGGTGCAAACGGGCGTTGATCAAGCTGATGACATCAAGAACCATATGCTTAAGCCCTTACCTGCGTGGGGTGAAGTGCAGGACATTGACGATCTTCGCACACCGTATCGGTTGAAATATCCGGCATCTCCCCATCTCGCCGCTGCTTTGGAAGGGGTGCAAATCGACATCAAAATTATAGAAGAGTCTCATGGCCTGCTTTGTAATCATTTTGATCTGGTAGTTGTGGAGGGTTCAGGCGGCGGACTTGTTCCCTTAACCGAAAAAATACTTCTGGCCGACCTTGTTGCCCGATTGAAGATGGCTGTTGTTATCGTAATTCCCAATAGGCTCGGTTGTATTAACCACGCCTTACTTACTATTGAGGCTCTTCGTATAAGAGAAATAAAAATTATGGGATTAATCTTCAACAGGATGAACGACACCGGCGATGAGACGATCATGCGTGAAAATATCAGGATTATATCTTTGATTTCAGGTGTGCCTGTAATTGGTGAGATACCATTTTTGGAAGGCAATACTGACGGATTTAATCGTACAAAAAATGTAAACGAAGTGTTCTATAAGCGTTGGATGGAAGATAAAAATGACTGACTTGATACAAAAAGACCTGACGTATAACTGGCATCCATATACGCAGATGAGCATACAACAGAGCAATCCGCCGTTGCTGATCGAAAAAGCACGTGGAATAAAGCTCTATGACGCATCAGGACGATGGTATTATGACACAATATCAAGTTGGTGGTGCAATATTCACGGGCATTTGCACCCCAGGATAGTAAATGCCGTAAAGCAGCAGCTTGATAATCTTGATCATACCCTTTTTGCGGGAATTACACATAAACCGGCAATTGAATTGTCTGAGCGTTTGATTCAGATTTCTCCTGATGGATTGCAGCGAGTGTTTTACTCGGATAATGGATCGACAGCAGTGGAAGTTGCCTTGAAAATGTCCGTTCAATATTGGCGTAATTCCGGCCGACCGGAGAAATCCAAGTTCATTTCCTTTGACCGTGCTTATCATGGAGACACGGTAGGATGCATGAGTGTAAGTGGAGAGAGTATTTTCACTCAAGCATTTACTCCATTTATGTTTTCAGGATATAAAATACCGAGTCCTTACTGCTATCGTTGCCCGATGGGACATACAAGTAAGGATACATGTGCAACAGCCTGTATAAAATTTCTTAGAGATGCACTGGAAAATCATGCAGACACAATCGCCGCCGTAATCCTCGAACCGCTCATTTTGTGTGCGGGCGGGATGCTTATTTATCCGGCAGCATATCTTGCTGAAGCTGCACGTCTATCAAAAGAATACAACGTGCATATGATTCTGGATGAGGTCGCTGTGGGTTTCGGCCGCACAGGAACAATGTTTGCCTGTGAACAGGCAGGTGTCTGTCCTGACTTTCTCTGTCTGTCCAAGGGATTGACAAGCGGCATGCTTCCCTTAGCTGCGACACTGACAACACAGAATATATTTAATGCCTTTCTGGGCCCGCAGGGGAGCGAGAAAACATTTTATCACGGTCATACCTATACGGCAAATCCGATAGGATGCAGTGCAGCTCTGGCAAGTTTGGATATCTTTGCAGAGGAAGGGACCCTCTCTCATGTTCAGGAGATTTCTCAAGAACTCCGCAAAGGCATAGATATGTTCAATGACCATCCACTGATTGGTGACATCCGCACCATTGGTACTGTGGCAGCCTTTGAGTTGGTAAAGAATAAGAAAACCAAAGAACCGTTGCCCGGCCATGACAATGTTATAAGAAAAATCTATTCCAGAGGACTTGAAAATAACGTAATGCTCAGGCCTATAGGTAACGTGATATATCTATTCCTTCCTCTAATTACTACTTTAGAAGAACTCAACGATATTATTTCAAAGACACATGTTTCAATGATTTAAATTGTCCTAAACAGAACTTGACCTGACAGCGAGTATTAAGATAATCGATACTTCATGTAACAAACAAAAAACCAACCTTTTCTATAGTGCTAGATTTCAATCCGTAATCAATGAATATGTAAATTTTCCTATTTTTCATAAAAATGCGTCAATTCTCTCTATTCTAAGTGTAAGAAATTAATAGCTATTTTATTATGCTTCTGTAAGTGCTTGTAAATAAAGGCGATATTCCCTATTGATTTATTTTTTAATTAGTGTTATAATACTTTTAAATCAAAAAAGACATTCACTGACGTAAGAGGATGTCTTTTTTTTACGTCTTTCTGATAGTTATTCCCTTTAAAAATAAGTGCTTATCAAACTGATCCTCTTTTAAAAGAGTGATAATATATCCCTATTTAATAAGGATGCATTTATTAAGATGGGAATAAAGATTTTCAAATTATCTTTAATAAGAGGATATTGAAATGGACAAATATAAAATTCTTATTTGTTATAGCGGCGGCAAGACATTCATTGGCTATGCAGAGAAAAGCGAAGAAAACATCATTATTCTCCATAATCCTAGAATCCTTACTCACTGGAGGAAGGAAGACGGAGAACATGTTCTGTTATTAGATTTTGTTAATGGATTTCCGGAAGAGATCAACTTTTTTCATTTTGATTCAGTTTGGGTTCCGAGTAAATCTGTTGCTAACTGGTATATGGAGGAAACGTCTGAACTGTCTATATACCAATCTTTCCCCAACAATGAATTGCGGAATTAGGAGGCAAATATGATTACAGAAATGGATATAATTAAAGTAAAAGAATTTTGTGTCAGTGTTCTTGATATTCAGAACACAAAACTGAACGATGAATACTTTTATCAGAGCCTCCCTCTATGTGTAATAGATTCGGTCTATTCAATAGGCGTAAAATACGAAGGTACAAGACGCACTGTAATTAAATATTGCGACTACTATGGTTTACAAAGAATCAGGTCAAACAGGGAAACTATTGCATTAACTGAAGATCAGGAATCCATAAAACACTTCATAGAAAAAATGGAAGCGAGTGGAATAAGATTCTTTGCTGATAATGTATTTCGTAATAGACAGAGGACGTCTGCGCGTAAAGGAATTTTAAAATCAGAAGCTGTTCTGCAATTTGCGAAAACACTTCAAAAATATAACGTGAATTATTTCCAAGATGTTCCAAAAATAATTAATAATGCTGATTTTGAAAATGACATCAGAAAAATAAAAGGACAAGGAAGCGGTATATCTCTTAAGTATTTTTTAATGTTGTGCGGCTCAGGGGACTTAATCAAACCGGACAGATGGATTAAGGAATTTATAAATGATGCTATTGCAAAGCAACTCAGTAATCAAGAATGTCAGGATTTGTTATCAAGCGCTTGCTATAGAATGAAAGTAGAATGCCCGAAACTTACTCCCAGATTGCTGGATAATAAAATATGGGAGTATCAGCGTGAAAAAAAAGAAAAAGGGGAAAAAAGAAACAAGGCAATACCTGTCAGTAAAAATAATCTGCAATCTGTCGGCGGTCAGGGAAAAATAATTACAGGACGGATAGTATGCCCGGATACGGATAGGCTGGAAATAAGCATTCATAAAAATCAGAATCATGGATTGCCCCTAAAAAAGGGAATGAGAATTCCTATAACGCTTCTTATTGATGGTGTAGCTTACAATGCCGGAGTGAGGTTAACTGCTCAGGATGTTCCGTGGATTTGTCCGGATTTGTATGACTTTTTAGATCAAAAAATCCGTCTTGTGGATGCGCTGAGAACAACAGGTTTTGAAAAGGGACAAAATGTATTTCTTACGAAATGTAATACTCACAGCTCTAATACATTTAAAATTGAGCATGTAAAAGAGGAGGATAAAATGTCTTGGTGGGATGTTATTTTAGAAAAAATTAATGTGGAAAACGTTTTGACTACGCCAGGAAGAGGAATGGAAGGTTTGAAAAAAGGAATTTTCACAATAGAGGATAAAAACTCAGAAATTATTCATATTCATAGTGGAGATTTCACGATACCGATTGGAAAAGAATGCTTAGATGCAATTGAAAGAGCTTTTCAACAGAACACAAACCTTTATCTTTTTGTTAGGGCTGTGCATAAAGTGCCAGCTTTTCCAGGTAGCGCAGATGAATTGATACGCAACGCGACAGGATCAGAACAAGCCAGAGGAAACTATGTCTGTTCAATGCTCGAACACTGCGGGTTGGTTCAATATGAAATGAGGGAATCCAAAAAAGTGATTGTGTTGCCTCGAATGTCGTAAAACAGAACCTCTCAACGCCATTCCATCTTTAACCTCCATGGTGGAATGGTGTTACTATTTTAGTTTTATATTCCTTGTATTAAAAATTCTAAATCAATATCTTGTTTATGGCGTTGTTATGATGAAGAAAATAATGGTTAAATTTTTCATAATGCTGTTTATTTTTTTTAGTTTATGCGGCTGTTCATCATCTCCGTCTGATTCATTATCGCCATCGGAGAAAACAATTGAAGGATATTCGTTTGATAAATATAAAGTTGAAATATTTCCGTTATCTGAAAAAGCAAAAATTAATTTTTCAAGTAATCCTTATTGGAAACTCTATAAAACAAAAATTACTAAAGACTATAAAAATAGGAATGTGGATTTTGGAGGTTATTATATTGCAATAATTATTAATTGCGGAGTTATTTGCAGAGTTGGTGCTATGGTAGACATACGATACGGCAGAATATACAGTCTGCCGTTAGGAGATGGCATGGGTTATGCGGAATGTTATAGCAATAGAAATGTCGTTGACGACGAAGGAATACACTACAAACCAAATAGTCGATTATTTATTACATCGAGTTGTAGTGAAACGGAAATAAAAAATTCAAAAAACAATAAACAACACAAAGTTTATTTTATAAATGTGTGGGACGAAGCAAAAAAGAAATTCATACTCGAAAAGAAAATTGAACAAAGTTTAATAGTTGAGCGTGAAGTATAACAACGAAGACAGATTAACATAAGGTAAATGTGTCGATGGTGTGTTAAGGAGAAATGGGATGGGAATTATGCAATTCAGTGAATTCTGGAATGAGGTATCTAAAAATAAAAGCTCCGCATCATCTGATATTCACGGTCTAACCCATTGGAATCGTGTTTTTGAAAATGGCCTTATCATTGCCAAGAAAACGGGAGCAAACATTGAATTGGTTGAACTATTTGCCTTATTTCATGATAGTTGTCGTTTAGATGATGGTAACGATCCTGATCATGGTAGAAGGGCTGCCGAATGGGTGTCATCTATGAGAACAGATTTCTCCATTCTTCCTGAAGATCTTTTTCAAGATCTGTTAACTGCACTCAGAGATCATGCAAAAGTAAAGTGTACTAAAAATATTCATATAGCAACATGCTGGGATGCTGATCGCTTAGACTTGGGTCGTGTTGGTATTACTCCAAACGAAGAATTTATGAATACGGAAACAGGTCGAATAATTGCGAGGAAAGGGAAAAGATAAAAACCGAGAATATGAGAGCTACCTTCCCATCCGTAATCCTCAATCCTAATGACTTCCAAATGTTGTGGATTAGTAGGTGTAACAATTGTCAAGACGCATCTTGATTGGACACTATCTGTCAAATTAAGAATAGGTCAGGACACCTTTAAATTTCTGAATTTATGCTTTTCGCAACTGCCAGGTACCCTGCAGGATACAACATACCTCGCCCGCTTCATTCTTGATTTCCAGATCCATTTTCCAGTCTGCCTTTCCATTGGCATCGGCCTCGCGCTGAATGGCATCTATTTCTTCCTGGCTTAAGTTTGCCTCCACAGTTACACTTGTTACTGCCGGGCGGCGGAATTGAATGTTTATTGCCTTAACTATGGGATAGAACCTGCTATAATCAAAGGAGGCCATATACACTGCCCCGCCCATAAACTCGCCGGCGGTAAACAGAGAACCGGCATACATCGTTCCTATGTGGTTGACGTTTGGTTCAAGAGGTAAAAGGACTTTGACATGACGATCCCACATCTCCACAATGCGAATTCCCATGGCATCGATAATCTTGATAATAGTTTCCAGCATTTTTGCATGTTTTTGATACTTTTCCTCAATCATTTAATTTCTCCTCCTCAAAGATTTTGAGAAGGGATCAGTGCATCCACCATGATCCATTCCAAAATTTTAATGACAGCAAGAATTCAAAATACCACTGCAGTTAATTCATTGATCTATCTATGTTTATTTTTTCTTGTATTTCCCCATGAGCTCAGTCTTACCCAAAACATGCTTATCCATGGCTTTCAGGACATCTTTCTTTTTTGCTCCTGAAGGTAATGTGAGCATGGTATCTAACGCATAGAGCTTAAAAATATAGCGGTGAGTGCCCCAGGGCGGACAGGGTCCGCCATAGCCGAAATCACCGAAGCTGCTCTTGCCATGAATACCTCCCTGAACAGGTTTTTCAGTCTTTGCTAAAGCTTCAGGAAGCGAAGTCACCGAAGCTGGAATGTTGTAGTATACCCAGTGCACCCAAGTGCCAATGGGTGCGTCAGGATCATCGCAAATCAGAGCAAAACTCTTTGTGCCGGCAGGTGCACCTGACCACATGAGAGGCGGGGAAATATCTTTTCCCTTGCAGGTATAGAGTGAAGGAATCATTGAACCTGAAACAAAGGCCGAACTCTTTAGTTCTAAGCCTTGCGCTGATGAATGAAAACCAGTCAGGAAAAATAAACTGACACAAACGAAAATTGTCAGGGCTGCACGATTTATACGATTAGAGTTCATGACATACCTCCTTTTTTTGGAATTTGCTTGACAGTAATAATCTATTCATATTAATTAGTCAACGCATATCTAAGGCTGTATTCTTGGATAAAGTATCCAAGTTTTAAAAGCATGAATCATTCTCTTTCTCATTAAAAAAGTGCTGGCTGTGCAGCGTGTTTTAAATCGGTATTTAATTTAATGGATACTTCAAAATACGCATAGGTCATTTAAGGGACATTTCTGGTCATTTTCTTCTCTTATGTTTTAGACAGAGTACCTGATGTATTCATTTATAGTATCCATGATATTAGTATGTTAATAAAATATGGATCTATTGGCACCATCCTTGCTTTTCTCATTGTCGTGGATAAACTACTAAACTGATGTATTGGGGAGATTTAATATGTATGATCTCATTCGTAAGACGAGTACAGTATTAGCGAAAGATGTTACTGATGCGATTAAAAAGGCAGTTGCACGGGAAGAGAAAGGTTCTGTAGCGAAAACAACACTTGATATCATTTTAAAAAGCATAGTTCTTTCATCTAAGAAAAGCCTTCCCATTTGCCAGGATACAGGCACAATTCTGGTTATGATCGAAGGAAGACCGGACAAGTCGATATTCCATCTCGAAAAATCGATAAAGGATGCGATAAGAAAACTCACGAAAGAAGGTATCCTCAGGCAAAACTGTGTTTGTCCCCTGACCGAGAAAAACACCCTTGATAATACAGGCATGTATGTGCCGCAAATTCATTTTGAGCCGTCTGACGGTCCTACCAGAATAAGCATCATGCTCAAGGGCGGAGGGTCTGAAAATATGAGTACACAATACAGTCTGCCCAATTCGAAAATTCAAGCGGGCAGAGATATGGAAGGAGTAAGACGCTGTATTCTGGATGCGGTGTTTCAGGCTCAAGGGAAAGGTTGTGCTCCGGGAATTCTGGGGGTATGCATAGGCGGAGACAGAGCGTCTGGTTATCTCATCGCTAAGAAACAACTTTTCCGGAAACTGGAAGATAAAAACCCCTCACCCTTACTGGCATCTTTGGAAAAGACTGTCCTGAAACAGGCAAATGAGTTGAATATTGGTCCCATGGGACTTGGAGGCAAAACTACTTTGTTGGGAGTTAAGATCGGTTATGCCGGCCGACACCCGGCAAGCTATTTTGTGACGGTGAGTTACTCCTGCTGGGCTACCAGACGTTATGTCGTTGAACTCAATCAGAAGGGAGAAATAAAAAAATGGATATAAAGCAGATCACATCCCCGTTTCAACAAGATATCATAAAGGGACTTGCCGTAGGTGACATGGTAAGCATTTCCGGCCGCATAGTGACCGGACGCGACCAGATTCACAAGTACCTTGCTTCAGGAAATAAATCGCCCATAGACCTTTCAGGACTGGTGATTTACCATTGTGGTCCGGTCGTGATTAAGGAAAAGGGCCAATGGAAAATTACAGCAGCCGGTCCCACCACCTCCATGCGGGAGGAACCATATCAGGCCGAAATAATATCCAAGCTCCGTCCGGGAGCCATCATGGGTAAAGGCGGCATGGGAGAAAAAACCAGAAAAGCCATGTCCGAATGCGGATGCGTATATTTGCATGCCGCCGGTGGTGCAGCGCAATATCTTGCAGAATGTATCACGAAAGTCGAAGGAGTATATCTTGAACAATTCGGACAACCCGAATCTATGTGGGTGTTAACTATTAAAGACCTGCCGGCATTGGTGACAATGGATTCTCACGGTAATTCGCTGCATGACACTGTACTGAACGATTCGTCTAAACGGCTTTTGGGATTATTTTCACAACCATTCAAAAAAAGTGGTAAATAAATTAAGCGGCGTAAATTAAGTTATAGAAAGATTTGAAGGAACAATTTTTCAAATTGATTTATGACGCATTCGATCTTTAACCTCATTGCATCGCCAAAGATGAGTTATTGTTTTCGGTACTTTTAAAATGAATGGTCTGACACTTGCCGAACAATATTTTCATGAACATGGTCTTCCCATGATCCTCAGGGATTTCCCGCTGCACGCAGATCGAATTGCGTGCGGGCTGGTGGGCGACGGGTCCGAATGTTTCGGATTCGATGATGAAATTTCTCGCGACCACGACTGGGGTCCCGGTTTCTGCATCTGGTTGACTCGCGAGGATTGTGATGACATTGCCGAAGAACTGATACAGAAATACGAAAAACTTCCCTCAACATTTTTAGGCTACGGTTCAAGAAAACAGAGTGAATGGGGAAATGATAGAATTGGTGTATTCGAGATTGGTAATTTTTACTCCCGGTACATTGGCTATACAAGCGTTCCTCAAAATAATGAAGAATGGATGGTAGTTCCCGAATCGGCACTTGCTGCCGCAACAAACGGTAAGGTTTTCTATGACCCACTCGGCGAATTCAGCTCAATCCGTAACCGGCTTTTGCAATTTTACCCGGATGATGTCCGACTCAAAAAGATGGCAGCGCGATGCATGACAATTGCTCAGTCCGGCCAGTATAATCTTGGACGCTGCATCAAAAGAGAAGATCAGTTTGCCATCCGCTATGCCGAGACTAAGTTTTGTATCGACGTTATTTCTCTTATTTTTCTTATCAACAGACGATATACACCTTTTTATAAGTGGATGAGCAGGGCACTTGTTGAATTGCCGCGGCTCGGGAAAGAGATTTTTGAAAAAATAGGTTTCTTAATACAAAGTGCGGATTTCCATCTTAAACCCGAGATGGTAGAAGAAATCTGCTCGATGATAATTGCTGAACTCAAGGCAGAAGGTCTGACAGATTCGTCAAGCACTTTTCTCTTGGATCACGGTCCGATAATTCAGAGTAAAATAAAAGACGAAAAGCTTCGCGAACGAAATGTCTGGATTGGATAGGAAATAAAAAACTTATGAAAGATGTACTGGTCATTGGTGGCAGCTACTTTGTCGGCAGAGTGTTCGTGGAGGATCTCTCCAGAAATCCGGACTATTCAATTTACGTCATGAACAGGGGAAATGTGCCACTAAACATTAAAGGTATAACGGAAATCAAATGTGACCGCCACAATATGGAGGCCATGTGTGAAGCAATACCATCTAAAGAATGGAACGCGGTAGTTGACTTCTGTGCTTATACTCCTGAAGATATTGCCATGATGATTTCTGCACTTCCGTCTCATGCAATTGGTCACTATGTATATATTAGCACATCTTCCATTTACGAAAAAACCAATAACCTGCCGATAGGTGAAGAGGCTGCTAAATTGACGGGACCGCAACCAGGGCCGCATGGCGATTATGCTTACAATAAGCATCTGGCCGAAGAAGAATTAAAATCTCAGTGCACAGAAAATAATATTCCATGGACAATCTTCCGGCCTACGTTCATATACGGAAAATACAACTACGCGCCACGGGAAAAATATTTCTTTGACCTGGTTCAGGAAGGAGAGACCATCATCATTCCGGATAATGAGCTTGCACTTTTTACGTTTGTTTCCGTATGGGATGTGGTTCGTGCAATAATCGAATGTATGGGAAACGGGAATGCCTATACAAAGGCGTTTAATTTATCAGGTGAAGAACTGATTTCTTACTCGAGGTTCGTTGATGTGCTCAGGATAATCACAGGAGAACATATCAAGGTAGAGCATAGGAACATTAATCAAATTGATGCTCAGGGTATTCCTTTACCGTTTCCCCTTGATGAACATCTTATTTATTCCGGCGCACTTATTACTAAGGAAATCGGATTCTCGTATACACCGTTCATTGAGGGGATGAGCGCAACTTATGCGTGGTACAAAACAAAAAGGAGTGGCAGACAATGAGTTTGGCAAATGAAGCTATAATAGAAAAAATACTGGCCAGGGAGCTCAAAATGTTTTTGAGCGTGCCGTCAATCAGGAAAAGCTCCTGTCAGGACTATCCTGAGAGCTTCAAGCTTCACCGTAAAGCGCAATTTTCATGCTGGTCAAGGGATACTCTGGAAAGCTATCTGAGTGACCTGGAGAAGGCAGAAGAGAAGGGGATTAATCTTATGACACATAAGTATGCGCGCATGGATAATCTGATTCCCCTGCTAAACAGTAATCCAATTATAGATATAATCGTCGGTTACTATTGCACATGGCAACGTTCTATGATGAAAAAATATCCGGGAATAATGAGCGGAGGCCGCCCATTGTCCAGTGCCGAAGATTCCGCCTTTTTGACTTCCTTTGAAACATACTTAAGGGGTGAACTGGAAACCTATTCCGATGCAACGCTGGAACTACTGAACAAAGATATCCTGGCTAAGCAGGCGCAGAACATTAATATGGCGGAAGAACTATACACATTTCTGGTAAAAGACAAGGGATATGATTCACTTGATGAGGCTGAACAAGCATCATCAATGAAAAGGGGATAGAAAGTAAGCTTACGGCAGAGGGTTTCTTAATTTTTATTTCAATAAAAATTTATATATGTAAAGGAGGATAAAGGTATGGCTATTAGCAAAACGGTGAAAGATGTTTTATTAAAGGAAAACAGAATTAATATTTTAAGCACATCTAACAAAAAAGGACAGACTGACATTGCCGTGTTTGGTTCGGCAGCTCTTACTGCTGATGAATACTTTACGCTTGTTTTAAAAAAGGATTCACGCTCTCTGGTTAATATTAAAGAAAATCCTTATGCTTCCTGCCTGATACTTCTGCCCGAAGAAGGTGGCAAAGGCTTAAAAATTAAGGGTTGCCGGATTTATTTGAAATCAGATTTTATTGATCTGTCGCGGAATCCGGTTTTATTGAAAGAGCGGGGTGAAGGTGATGATGTGGAGTGGGAAAAATCTTTTAATATGCAAACAAAGAAAGATGAAAAAGATACAAAAGATAAAGACAATTATCTTGTTCGTTTCAAAATTATTGAAGCAAGGCCAATTGTTGATACAGGTCAGGGCATTTAATGGATGAAAAATAATTTTCTTATAATGATATGTTCCAAGATTTAGACTATTCCATTTTCTGAAGAACAGATCTCATATGGCAAAATAAGGCTGGGGAAGTCCCCAGCCTTATAATTTAGACGACACCACTTTTCTCAAGGTTCTCTATATTCTTCTTTGTCAGGTCGGCCTTTTCTTGCTCGCCGGCTTCGTTATAGAAGGGCATGGCACTTTTATAGAAATCAAGCGCGGTAGTTAAATCTCCTTTTTTTACTAATAGATAGGCTATGTTACTGTACTGGTCTCCTATTCCCGGTTTGTGATTTATTTCCTTATAAATTTTCATTGCGTCTTGACAGATGCTCAGGGCATTGTCGTATTGTTTGGTATCGCGGTAGACAGAGCTTATATTGCCAAGCTGATCTGCTACTCCCAATTTATTGTCAATATCCTTAAACAGATACAATGCTTTATGAAAACTGTCTAAAGCCTCTTCGTATTTACCGTTCCTTGCGCTTATCAATCCAATATTATTAAGTACCTTTCCCTGAGCGGTTACATCATGTAATTTTTCAAATATTTTCAACAGCGATTTGTATATTTCTACAGAATTCTCCGGTTTGTTTAACGAACGATAAATAGCTGCAATATAACCCAAGGCGGTTATCTCACCATCCGCATCTCCATTTTGTCTGTAGATATCGAGAGCTTGATTAAATATCTCCAGAGCATCCTCACCTCTTCCTTCTTCATATTTTTTTTTGCCGTTTTCAACAAGCGTATCAACCTTTGATTTTAATTCCTCTGAAGCCATGTATATCCCTCCCTTTTGTTTTAAAGAAATGTATTACAAAGAAGTTCCAAGTTTTTTAGTTAGGTGATGATGTAAAGCAAACAATAAAAATAAGCAACAAAAAGTTATTTTACTGAAATATTGCATACTATCGGACTAAATACATACTATTGGCTAAATTTTTCTTGACATGCAGATATGGCTGCATTATAGTAAACATGAAAAAAGTATCATATATTGTATCTTATAATTCAATATTCTTACAAAAATAACTTGTTCCAAATGGACACTAATTAGTCAAATATGTCCCATAAAAAGGACTCCATTTTCAGGCTTTTTTTAGTAAATTAAAAATAGAGTTAAAAATCGGCTTATTCGGAAGCATGACGCTTTTGGCATTTTTTTTGCACAATCTATTTTACTTGGGACATACAGCTACAAATAACATGTAACTGCTGAAATAATTGTCTCTTTTAAATAATTTTAAAAAAGGAGGAGTTCACATGGGCCAGGAGTCAAAGATTCGAGTTCTTATAGCCAAGCCCGGATTGGACGGTCATGAGCGTGGAGCACATGTTGTGGCTTATGGACTCAGGGATGAAGGTTTTGAGATCATTTATACGGGACTACGCCAGACTCCGGAACAGATCGTTTCCGCAGCCGTACAGGAAGACGTTGATGTCATTGGTCTCTCTATCCTTTCAGGAGCTCATCTATCGTTAACTAAAAAAGTCATGGAAGGCCTCAAAGCCAAAGGTGCAAACGACATTTTGGTAACGGTGGGAGGTGTTATTCCTGAAGAAGACAAAAAAACCCTTGAAAAGATGGGTGTGGCCGGCGTTTTCACTTCAGGTTCTAAAATTAAGGATATTGCGGCATTAATCCGTACAAAACTCGGGAAAAATGCCTAACCACTATTTTAAGGACGAAACATGAAGAAGAATAGCAAGAAAGAAATTAAAGAGGCTTTAAAGAAATGGGAGGATGAGGTAAAAAATCCGCGCGTAAAAAAGTTTAACTTAGTTAAGAGCCCTACAAGCTTCTATACCCCCCTTTCTTCGGATAGTTCGCATTTTCTGGAAAAGGTCGGATTTCCAGGTCAGTTCCCCTACACTGCAGGAAACACTCCCTTAGAATTCTGGAGAGCATATGCAGAATTTGGTGCAAAGCTCAATTATCGGTCCGACTGGGGCGGAACGGGGCGATCGGGTAAATACGGCGGATTTGGAACCCCTGTCGATTATCGTGATTATCTCTTAAGGATGCAGTCCATGGGACGCAAGGGTGGTCCCAATATCGCCTTTGATTTGGTGACTCAGTGCGGCTATGATTCCGATAGTCACTTTGCCGAGGGAGAAGTAGGCCGGGTGGGCGTTGCGGTAGATTCTTTGCGGGATTTTGAAATTATCTACGAAGCATATACCGGCGACCTTGATATTGATAAAGTGCCATCCAACTTCACCATCAATGCCCCGGCGGCGGTCTTTATAGCCATGTATGCCTGTCTGGCAAAGAAACGAGGTATTCCTTTAGATAAATTAACAGGTACGCCCCAAAATGACATTCTTAAAGAGTTCATCGCCCGCGGAACATACATTTTCCCGCCAAAGCAGTCTATGAGGCTGTTCCGCGATACGTGCGTGTTTTGCTGTAAGCATATGCCTGAGCTCAATATAAATTCAATAGGCGGCTACCATATCAGGGAAGCCGGGGCCACACGCGTTCAGGATTTGGCATTTTCGATGGCCAACGGCATTGCTTATATTAAGGCCGGAATTGAAGGCGGTCTGGACGTTGATGAGTTTGCTCCTGCCTTTACCTTCAATGCCTTCGGCGGCAGCATGGAAGTCTACAATGAAATTGCTTTCCAGAGGGCAGCCCGCAGAGTTTGGGCCCATATATTAAGGGATCGTTTCAATGCCAAGGATCCCAAGAGCATGCAGATCCGCCAGCCCATCACGGCGCATATAGGATGCTCCAGCACCACGCTCCAGAGGCCGCTCAACAATCTTGCCCGTGCCGTTGTCGGTGGAATGGCAGCCGGAATGTCGGGGGCTATTCCCGGTGCATTTCCGCCCTTTGACGAACCACTTGGCCTTGGCCATTCTCAGGAGGCGGTCCAACTACAGCAAGATGCGTCCCGAATCATGATTTTCGAAGCAAAAGTAACCGACGTATGCGATCCATGGGCCGGATCGTACTTCATGGAATCACTTACTGATGAGATCGAGAAAGATGCACTGGCCGAATTGGAGAAGATTGAGAAAATGGGCGGTGCGGTTGCCGCTATTGAAAATGGGTATATGCAAAAAGCGGTAGCCAGGAGCGCATATGAACGCCAGAAAAAGATAGAAAAGCAGGAAGACCTGGTAGTAGGCGTGAACTGTTTTACCAGCGAGCATGAGATTGATGTTTCCATCAACCGTCAAGTGGAAGCGACCTATGACCCACAACTTATGAAGACGGCAGAAGAACGTCAGAAGGCGAATCTCGCCCAATTAAAGCGAGAGCGTGACGGTAAGGCTGTCGTAACCACTCTTAGAAATTTGAAAGTTCAGGCTGAAGATAAAGATAAGAATCTCATGCCTGCCATATGCGAGTGCGTGGAAAACGATGCAACGCTCCAGGAGATCTGCGATGTGTTGCGTGAAGTTTTCGGTGAAGCACAGCCTATGAAAATTTAGTAAGTTAGAATTTGCTTTCCGATAGAAAGCAAATTCATTAAAGCACATATCCCGTTTATCGGGGTTAGAGGAAAAGGTCTTTACAGTGGAAGAAAAACTCGCATTGATGATTGAAGCCGCCGGGGAAAACAGTGAAAGAGCTTTGGCAAAGCTTATTTCGCATGTTGAAGATCGGAAGACAGGTTGGAAAGATATCATGAAGACCATCTACGCGAAAACGGGGCGGACCTGCGTGATAGGAGTCACAGGTTCTCCGGGGGCGGGCAAAAGTTCTTTGGTCGGTGAGTTTGCAAAGCGATTGGGTGATAGGGGATATACTATCGGCATTATTGCGGTAGATCCATCAAGTCCCTTCTCCGGTGGAGCAGTGCTGGGAGACCGTATCCGGATGCGCGATATAAGCACCTATCAGAATATCTTTATCAGGTCTATGGCCACCCGTGGCATGTTGGGAGGTCTCTGCCAGGCGGCCCGTGATGTTGTAAGAATCATGGATTTTGCCGGCAAAGATATTGTTATCATTGAGACCGTCGGCGTAGGTCAGGATGAAATCGAGGTTGTAAGTGCAGCTGATTATGTAATGCTCGTGACATACCCGGGAGGAGGCGACAGTGTCCAGGCCATCAAAGCCGGAGTTATGGAAATTGGTGACCTGTTCGTGGTGAATAAGTGCGATAGGGAGGGTGCTGATATTATAGTATCCGAGATTTCCGCCATGCTTGATCTTTCAACGGAGACGGCTGTAAAAATTCCCCAGGTCATTAAGACCTCTGCCTTTACCAAGGAAGGCATTGATAAACTAATGGACATACTTTCTGAATTTATTCAGAAGAAAAAGAAAGGTCTGCACTATCAAAAAGAGCATGTTCGTCAAGAGGTCATAAGCATACTGGAGACGGAGATGGTCAGTATCATCAAGGAGCGGATCACTGGCAATGGAAATATGGAGAAAGAGCTTGAACTCATACTCTCCGGCAAGAGCGATCCTTACAGTATCGCAGACAAGTTAATGAAACGGTTCGCTGTCATTAAGAACCTTGAAGAAAAACGAAAAGGAGGCTTTCAATGAGTGGAAATGGTGCAGGCTTTACCGCAAAACTCGCCTCGTTCATAGTTAATACTAATGAACAGAATATCCCCGAGTGGGCATATGAGCATGCCAAGGTGGCTTTCATGGATTGGCTCGCTGTTACATTCGCGGGCAAAGACGATCCATTGGTAAAAATACTTATCGATTATGTGGAGATGATGGGAGGAAAAAAACAGGCAACCATTATCGGTTATAATATGAAAAAAGACGTGAGCAGTGCTGCTCTTATCAATGGTGCGGCCTCTCATACACTTGATTATGACGATACACTGGTTTCCTTCTTTGGGCACCCTTCGGTGACCGTCTTCCCGTCGCTCTTGGCACTTTCCGAGTGGAGGGGCAAATCGGGGAAAGAATTTCTAACCGCATATATTATCGGTCTGCAGGTCGGAGGAACCATTGGCGCTTGCGCAAGTCTTGACCATTACATGGCAGGCTGGCACGCTACTTCAACTTTAGGGCATATTGCTTCTGCAGCAGCATGTGCACGCTTGCTGGGCTTGTCCGAGAAGCAGGCCACATACGCATTGGGCATTGGCGCGACACAGTCATCAGGCTTAAAACGTGTGTTCGGGACAATGTGCAAGCCATTCCATGCAGGCCGTTCCTCACAATCGGGACTATTGGCAGCGCTTCTCGCGGAGAAGAATTTTACGAGCGCCGAAGACATTTTTGAAGGTCCCCAGGGATTCTTCGAGGCCTTGAAGGGCAAAGTAAATGAGGATGTCGTTTCTATGCTGGGTTTGGGCTGGGATATACAGAACCTCAACCAGAAATATCATGCATCCTGCCATGCAACACACTCGCCCCTGGAAGCCGCGTTGTCCATTATAAAAAAAGAGAACATCGAACTGGATGCTATCAAGAGCATCACCGTCCATTCATCTACCCTGGCCCTTTCGGCCGCAGGGAAAACCGAGCCGGCCAGCGGACTGGAGGGAAAATTCTGCATTCCTTATTGCGTGGCGAACGCCCTGCTGAGGGAAGAAACAGGCATGAAGGCCTTTACTGACGAAAAAGTGAATGATCCCGCGGTGCGGGCGATTATGAAAAAGATCAATGTAATTAATGATCCTAAGATGCAGGCTTTGGAATCACTTGTTGAGGTGGAGACCACTAACGGAAAAAGCTTCCAGGCCTTTTCCGACATTCTTCAACAGATTCCGTCTCTGGAAGTTAAAAAAGAACGCGTAGCCAGCAAGTTTCTCGATCTGTGCGAGCCTGTACTGGGGGAAAAGAAATCACTTGCTATGAAGAAAAAGATCGAGACGATGGATAAACTTCGGAACATGAAAAGTATGACGAGGATTCTCTTATGATTATTCATAAGGGGCAGGATACTTTATTCTCATAGATCATAAGATCCAGGGAGGATAGTATAAATGAAAGAGCGCGTGCTGATCACTGATATTGCCAAGTTTTCCGTGAATGACGGTCCCGGATTCAGGACAAATGTGTTTCTTAAGGGGTGTCCATTAAGGTGTGAGTGGTGTCATAATCCCGAAACCATTCCTACTTATCCGGAGGTTTACTGGAAGAAGAGGCTTTGTGTTCAATGCGGCGCCTGTATGGAAGCTTGCCCCAGGGATGCGATTAATCCGCCCATAGAACCGGAACTTGCCAACATTGAAGGGTCAAATTATCACAAAATAGACCGTGCGAAATGCGATAATTGCCTGAAGTGTATTGATGCCTGTAAGTATGATGCCCTTGAGTTAGTGGGGAAAACCATGAGTGTGTCCGAGGTTATTGATGTGGTAGAACAGGATAAACCCTTTTACAAAACCTCTGGTGGAGGTATGACGTTAAGCGGTGGCGAACCCACCATGCATCCTGCTTTTTCGCTGGAATTGCTTAAAGAAGCAAAAAGGCGCGTTATCCACACCTGCGTGGATACTAATGGTTATTGTAACTTCAGTATCCTGGAGGAGATGGCAGAGTATACGGATATATTTCTTTTTGATTTGAAGCATCTCGATTCAGCAAAACACTTCGAAAAAACAGGGGTAAAAAACGAACTTATTCTGAAAAATCTGGAGTTGCTGTGTAAGAAAGATTCTGATATATGGGTAAGAATACCGGTTATACCGGGCTTTAACGACGACATTGATTTTCACACAAAAGCTTCCGTTTATCTTGCCTCGCTCACCGGGAATATAAAGCGTGTAGATTTGATTCCCTTCCACAACTATTGCCAGGATAAGTATTCCTGGTTGGGCAGAAAGTGGTCGTACAGCGAAATAGATGCCGTCAATCCCTCGTTTCTTGAAATCCATGCGGACCTCTATCGCCAGCAGGGTCTTTTAACAACAGTGGGTGGATCCGGATTTGAAGAAACAGACACGGCAAAAATATCCCGGGAATCTCAGAGTTGTAAAGGCTCTGACTTGAATCTGGAAGAATAAAGAGAAATATAAGAAGTTTAATGTAATATAAGTAGGTGTAGTAACAATTCAAATTAAAAAAGTTAACATTTGAAGGAGGTGATATTTAATGCCGTTATGCAAGGAATGTAAGAAGTTCTTCCCCATAAAGGAAGATCCAAACAAGGGGGACTGCGTTCAAAGAGTGGTTGATCCAAGACAAGCTTACTACAAGGCAAAACCGGTAGGAGCAGATATGGATGCAAACTCGTGCTCTTCATTTGAGAAGAAATAAAACAGAACATATGCTTCCCCGGTTTAAAAGGGGAGTCAGCTGAAAAGCCGAAAGGTAACAAGAAGGGAGGAAATTTTTATGGCAGAGCCAGCAACAAATGCAAGTATTAAAGATCTAGAAAAAAAACAAGAATGGTGGTGGGCCGCCGAGAAGAAAAGATCGAAGAGATTGGATTATCTCCGTAAAGCCATCTGGAAAAAAGGAGCGGTCGGTGGACTTTATCCGGCCGGATTACATGTTGATTTGGAGCAGGGCGTATTGCATACACAAGGGGCACGTGAGCTGGAACTTTCACCTGACCCTTATGTCGTCAAGTATGCCAAGATTCTTGCTCATTATCTGGATAACAAGACGATCTTCATCACGGATAAGGCCCAGCTTGTGGGTTATGTAGGCAGTGCGCCGAACACAATTGCCTGGAATCCAACCCTGGCTACGATCCTGAATGCGGAAGTTATCAATGATTCTACGGCGATTCCTGAACCACTTGATGATAGTATAAAGGTCATCAATGATGTGACTGCTTACTGGTCGGGGAAGGCCGATGCCGACAAGATGTTGCCACATGCGGACATGCCTGATATAATGAAGGTTCTCTCCGGCACAATCGGATGGGGTGTTCCAATGGCCAGAGGCGGTTATTCCGGCAAGGATTATGAGTACATCATGACCGGCAAGCGAGGATTCGCAGACGTTATCGATGAACTTGACCACAATATTGATGAGGCGGATGCCAAGGCTCATATGCCTGCCGCTAATATGGAAATTACCCCTCTGTATGCAAAGATGAATAATTGGGAGGCGATGAAGATAACCCTCGAAGCCTGTATACGTCACGGGCAGCGCTTTGCCCGCCTGGCCAGAATCATGGCGGAAAATTTCGAGACCGACAATAAGCGCAAGGAAGAACTTCTGCAGATTGCCGATTGTTGCGAAAGAGTACCGGCTAAAGTGCCGCGGACTTTACAGGAATCGCTGCAGTATGACCTTTTCATCCAGTTGTTCAGCCGGAGCGAGGCCACCGAAGGAGCCTGGCCTGGACGACCGGACTACTATCATGGCCCTTATTACGACAAGGACGTCAATATTGACAAGCGTATTACCAAGGAAGAAGCTTTGGATCTGGTCGGCGAGTTTCTGATCAGGGCTGCTGAAGTTTCTCAGTACAAGCCCAAATGGGTCCGTGAAGGCTTGCAGGGCATAGAAGGAACCTGGGTCTGGACCCTGGGCGGGGTCAATAAGGACGGCAGCGATGCCTGCAACGACTTGACGATTGCGTTGCTTCAGGCTGCCCGTCTGGTAAGAGTTGCCAACCCGACCTTCAGTTTCCGTTGGCATCCCAAAGTCAAGGAAGAAGTCCTGCGCGAATGTTTCGAATGCATCCGTCAGGGTCTCGGTTATCCTTCGATGCGTAATGATCCTGTCCTGATCGCTAATTCCATGCATTGGCACGGACATCCCATTGAGGAAGCCCGCACCTGGGTGCATCAGGCCTGTATGTCACCGTGTCCTACTACCAAGCGCGGTTTCCAGCCGATGCGCATGGCCAATGCTACCGCCAACTGCGCCAAGATCATCGAGTACGTCTTTACCAGAGGCTTCGACCCTATTGTCAACATGCAGATCGGGGCCGAAACGCCTGATCCTGCCACCTTCTCCAGTTTCGACCAGGTATACGATGCGTGGATTACTCAGATGAAAACCATTTTCAGTATTCTGGCCCGTATGGTCAATGCAGCCAGAGTATACGCTCCCGAATTTACACCACGGCCTTTCCTGTCGGGCATCTCCGAGCGCTCGGTGGAAAGCGGTCTGGATGTAATGACGCCTTCACTCAGCCGTGGTAATTCCTGGATAACAGCCTTTACCTGGGTGGAAAATATTGACAGTTTGGCAGCGATCAAAAAACTGGTCTTTGATGAAAAGAAGTACACCATGGCCCAGCTTAAGCAGGCCATCGCCGACGATTGGCAGGGCCATGAGGAGATGCGTCTTGATTTCGTCAAGAATGCGCCTAAATGGGGCAATGATGATGACTATGTCGACAGCATCATGCTCAAATGCCTGCGTGATATTGCCGTTTTCTCGCATGAACTGAAGGATCCCATGGGGAACAACTGGCCGATTCTGCCCGAAAACGTCAGCGGCAATATTCACTATGCCAATGTTGTGGGCGCTTTGCCCAGCGGCCGCAGAAGAGGAGACGCTCTTTATGATGGCGGTATTTCTCCCGGGCCGGGACTCGATAAGAAGGGACCGACCGCTGTTTTGAATTCATGTGCCAAGATAGACCATATCACCGATGGCCGGGCATTCCTCTTGAATCAGAGACTGTCCCCAACTCAGCTTGCCGGAGAAAAGGGATACTCACTCTGGAAAGCGTATATGGACACCTGGTATCAGATGGGACTGGATCACATTCAGTTTAACTGTGTTTCCGATGAGACCCTGAGAAGCGCCCAGAGGGAGCCTGAAAAATACCAGGAAGTTATTGTTCGTGTGGCTGGATACAGTGCGCACTTTGTGGACATCAGCCGTAAGACGCAGGACAATATCATCCAGCGTACAGTTCAGGGAATTGGTTAGAACTTTAAGGGAGTGTGGGGGCTGTCCTTCGGGCATTCCCCCCACTTGTAATTAAAGTGAACAATAACAGAAAGGAGATACTATCATGGCAAGAATGAGTAGGGATAGTTTTGCAAAGGCAACAGGTGCATTTGGCCGGACCGCGGAGGAACTGGAAAAAGATTCTAATGCTGATAAGGTTCCTGAAAAGAATTGCGGTGTATGCAAGCACTATCTGGAAAACACGTATGCAAGCGACGGAAGAGGTACCTGTAGCACATTGAAAGATGGTTCGGATATCACCAGCGATCCCCCGGTCTTTGTGTTGGATGGGAAAAACGGATACATGTTGAGAATCCTTACTGACGCGTCCAAGTGCAAATACTTTGAAAAAATGGAATTCATCGATCATGACGGCACGGAATGCAGTGATCCCATGTATCGTCGTTCGATGAGACAGCTCCAGGATAAGTAATAATCAACTCACAGATACAAAGGAGAATAAAAACATGAAATGCGTAGAGTGTAATTTCGAAGGGCCCGTTGATAAATTCCGTTACCTGTACAATGCCCGGATCGATTCGTCACTTACATTAAGGCAGTGTCCCAACTGTCAGGCATGGTTGGCCGTGGATGAACTGACCGGCGCAGTCAAGCAGAAAGTCGGTTTGGGTGAGGCGCCTTGGGGCAAGTCGGCTGGTATTGAAGGTTTGGCAACAGATTAACGTGTGATAAAATATCAGATTGCTGAAATGTTCCATATCAGGAGGTGCAGTCATGGATATGACTTGTCATGTTTGCGGGCATACCGCCAATTATCTTGAATTCACCTATCTATGCCAGGGTGGGTGACCGGCCTGCGGAGAGTCGGATCTGCGGCAATGTCCAATCTGCGGAGCCCGATGCATTTTCTCGCGTGCCGAGAGCCTGGAAGATGAAGAAGTCCAGATGAAAGAGCTTGCTGAAAAATTGGCCGGTATAGTTAAAAGTCCGGATCCTCAAGTCATGGCGGAAGCCAGGAATTTACTTGAACGGTTGTACAAAATGAATCAGCGCTGGAATATTCCGTCCCTGCAACAATTTCTAAAGGAACGGCAGCGCGAGTTGTTTATGTAAGGGCGGGGCATTACCTCGCCCATATGACAATCATGGGCTCATAAGGAGATCATGAAGGAGAGGCGGCCCCTGTGTGCTGCTATAAGGAGGATGGATGAGCGGACGCAATGTCACATCACAACAGAAACACACTGGGCGCTTTGATCCGGGCTTGGCTATACCCGAAGCCGAAGCGCACTTTTTCCTGCCGGGCGAAGTAGTTGCTAATTTGGAAATGATAGCCAAGCTCTCTGAGCGCCATCCAGTAAATTGTCTTGTTGCGGGCAAACAGGGATGTGGCAAGTCAACACTTGTTCGTCAGTTTGCCGCTCGCCAGCGAAGACCACTGGCAACCTTTCAGGTTGGTATACTTTCAGAGCCGGGTCAGTTGTTTGGCGAACACAGACTTAAAGACGGAAAAACCTATTATCAGGAATTTCTTTTTCCTCAGGCCATTCAAACCCCGGGATGTGTTATCCACCTGGAGGAAATTAACCGACCCGAACATCCGAAAGCACTGAACATGCTTTTTTCAGTTCTTGCTGAAGACAGAAGAGTCTTTATCGATGAACTGGGTGAAATAAAAGTTGCTCCGGGTGTTGTTTTTTTTGCGACCCTCAATGAAGGAGAAGAGTTTGTCGGAACCGAGATGCTGGATGCTGCACTGAGTGACCGTTTCTATGTCACGGTTCTTGATTATCTGCCGCAGGAAGTAGAGACCAAGGTGCTACACCTCAAAGGTGGCGTAGATGAGGCTACTGCCCTCACCATTGTTAATGTGGCTAACCGCCTGAGAGGCAACAAGCACGAACCCATGGTGATTTCTACCCGGCATACCCTGATGATTGCTGAAATGGTGCACTGCGGGGCATCTGTCAAACACGCCTTTATTCACAGCCTGCAGATGAACAAAAATGTTTTGGAGACGGTACTGCTTTCGCTGCACGTGGAACTGGGACTTAAGGAACACGACGGCAATAAGTATCAGCCCTATTGAGGAGTCAATAGAGGTATGCATGATATAGCGTATTCGAATCCTGCCGAGTCTCCTGTCCGGAAGGGGCTTTCCGCTTACTGGCGGCGCAATACTTCAACTGTAGAATCTGTAGAATTAGCCAATTTACTGGGTGCTCTACGTAAGGTCACCGGATATTTAGGTGAGAATATAGGTACAGTTGCCTATGCAGGTTTGGGTGGAGTTAAAGATTCAACAATAATTGTCGATCCGGAAACGGTAATGGGTCAATACCCTGTGCCTGCTCAACAAGTTGACCAGGTGGCAGGTATTGTTATCCACGAGGCACTGCATCAGGTGGCCTGGACGGAACATATGTGGCGTTGCCTTAAGCAGGATGACTTGCGACAGTCCGACCTTCCGCGTTTGCATCGGCTCGTCGAAACGGCTGAAGATATTTATATCGAAAATACAATCAGGGGAACTTTGGGATTGTATCTGGCTGCGGCCAGAGTTAAAAGTTTTAAGATGCCTTCTACAAGCCGTCCATCAATTGATGCCCTGATAAAATTGTGGTGGGCTTTAACCTGGGGCAAAGATAGTAAAAAAGAGGATGATATCTATAATAAGCCATTGTCGCGGTTGAAAGAACTGACAGAACATCTTAAAGATGTGGCTTGGGACGGCGGAGGCGTTACCGAGCGTTGCGAACGGCGGGCACAGCTTTACCGTGCCACTTGGGATCGAATTGCTCCAATGTTGGAAGGTCTCATTCTGATTAACAGGCGCATGGCATGGTATCCAACTTCAGAGACGCGCCCGATGGCTGTTGGCAAGACCACTCCAAAAGGAGCAACTCCTTTGGAGCCGGAATTGCAGCGTGCCATAGAAATACAGTTGGCAGCTTCGTCCACAGATATTACAGCACTGATTGCGGAAGCAGCGGGAACGCAAGATGTAGTGCCGACTTCCCGTTGGGATTTTCATATTCCAGCTCATCCCGTAATAGACAAAAGTCTTGTCGGCCGGCTGAAAATGCTATTTCTGGGATATTCAGAACGGGAAAAAATTATCAGCCGTGGTTTGACGGCAGGGCGGATTGATGCCCGACGCCTTCATCGTGCAGCCATTACCGGTCGGTGTTTCAAGGTCACCGAGAGCCGGCCTGCTATGGATTGGAATGTTACACTTCTGGCCGATGCCAGCGGATCGATGACCGGCACCAAGTGGCGCATGGTTGAAAACACCGTCGCTGCCATTCACAGTTCATTGGTTGGCTACCGTAATCATTTCCTCGCCTATGGCTATTTCGAGATGGATGGTGTTTTGATGGTTTCCAATTTGATTAAAGGAGACAGGTTGCTATCGTTGCCACCCTATGGACAGACGGCTTCGGGTCAGGCCATTATCGCTGCCGCTTTGAGCATGCCCCGGGATAAACGCCGCAAGCTGCTAATCCATGTTACAGACGGTGAATCCAATTTCGGGCTGCCAGTACAGGCCGGCATCGATTTTTGCCGGAGAGAAAGTGTTACATTGATTACGCTGGGTTGTGGCTGCAAAGACAAGTCAGTCATGCGGGATCAATACGGCAACACTATTCAATTCATACAAAGTTTCCGTCAGTTGCCCCATGCCGTGGAGAGATTACTGCGATGGTCTTTCATGAAAGCACAGGGACCGCTCGGGAATAAACGTACTCGTAGTAATATTTTTTTGAAAGATGAAAGTTGTGAAGCGCCTGAATAAACATTTGAAAAATATCCGAAAGCTTATCGCATTGATAAATAACAGGTAACATCAGTTTGGTGAAGATAACCTTAAAAGACGGCAATAATAATTAAATTAATCAGTTTAGCTAACAATTAGGAAAGGAGATAAGCAATGAAGATCAGTGAGACTGTAAAAAAATGTTTAGAGACAGAAGGCAAGACGAATATTCTGGCAACTTCGGACAAATCCGGCAAAGTAAACGTAGCCATGTTTGGTTCATACCAGATGTTGGATGATTCTTCCGTGCTGATTCTGCTTGGCGACAACCGGTCGTTTAGCAATCTAAAAGAAAATCCAAATGCAGCCTGTATAGTTACGCTCCCTGGAAAGGGCGGTATGGCTACCCAAGGGTGCAGACTTTACATGAAAGTTAGCAACATTCAGGATGAAGGTGAAAAATTTAAAGAGGTAAAGGAAAAAATCAGAGCAAAAATAGGTGGCGGTGCCGATATTCTTATGCATATGGTGGTCTTTGACATTGTAGAAGCACGTCCGATCCTCGACTTTGGACAAGGAATATAAAAAATTAACTAAAATTAAATTAATACGGGAGAATTCATGAGCAAACAAGCAATCCTTTTAACAGAATTAAAATCAGGCATTGGCACACTTACTTTTAACAGACCTGAACGGAAAAATTCCCTTTCTCCGGATTTGCTGATGATGATCCATAACAAGCTTCAGGAGTGGCGTAACTCTGATGAGGTGCGTGTTGTAGTCATTACCGGCGGAACGGGAAAAGCCTTTTCATCAGGTTTTGAAATCGGTTCTATTCCCACCGAAATGCCTACCGATCTAAGCCCTGAGACGATCAAAATGATCAGGGCGCATAATCCGTTGGAATTGGCCATGAAAAGTGTAGAAGAGTTTCCCTGCCCTACCATTGCCATGATGAACGGATACGCTTTCGGTGCCGGACTTAACATGTGCATGTGCTGTGACATAAGGATTGCGCAATCCGATATCAGTGTAGGCATGCCACCCGCAAAACTGGGTCTGGTGTACCATCCTGATGGTCTCAGACAGTTCATCGATGTGGTAGGCATGGCAAAAACCCGTGAAATCTTTTTTACAGCCAGGACATATAAAGGGGCTGAGATACTTCAAATGGGATTGGCAGATCACCTGGTCAAGCCGGAAGAACTTCAAAAAGTTACCTACGAACTTGCCGGAGAGATAGCAGCTAATGCTCCGTTGACGGTCAGGGGCACAAAAATGATGTTGAGCATGTTCAATGACCGTATGCGCCTTACGGAAAAACAGACCGCCGAAGCAGACGCCATAATTCACGAAGCATTTAATTCAGATGACATTAAAGAGGGTATGATTGCCTTTTTTGAAAAGCGTAAGCCGAATTTTAAAGGGAAGTAATGATGTATGACCAGCCTCAATATTTTCATTGGTGATACACAGTTGATGCGGGAAGAAACCGGCTGCGATGTCTGTAATCGAAAAGTGTAATGAAATAAGGGTAACAGAAGTAAGAGGTAAAGATTCATGTCGGCGGATTGGAGCATTGGATGCATTCCTTATAAAAGGGCATTAACCACACCTGATAAAGTTGCAATCATCTTTGAAGATATTCCTGTCACCTACCGGAAACTGAACGAAGGAATCAACAAAACAGCGCACATGTTGGAGAAAAAGGGTATCAAGAAGGGTGACCGGGTTGGGTTGGTAATGCTTAACTGTATTGAGTTTCTGGAAATATATTTTGCCTGTGCCAAGCTGGGAGCTATTCTGGTACCGCTAAACTGGCGACTGGTGGGGCCGGAACTTGAATACCAACTCAATGACTGCGGTGTGCGCCTGCTTGCATTCCATGACACTTTTCTGGGAAGCATTGATCTGATAAGGAACAAGCTTAAAGTTGAGCAGGGCAAGTTCATATTCTTGTCAAGTGGGAACAAGCTTCTTCCCGGATTCCAACCCCCGCCATGTCCTGACTGGGCGGATGATTACCACAAGATCGTAGATGGGCAGCCTGTTTCAGAACCGTACATAGAAAATCCGGTGGACATGGATGACCCTCTTGCAATACTTTATACTTCCGGAGTTACCGGAAAACCTAAAGGAGCTATTGTATCTCATCTACAGACTTACTTCAAAAACTTTCAAGTGGGAATATATACGGATGGCTGGCCGGATGATGTAGTTATAGCACAAATGCCTCTTTTCCACTCCGGCGGTTTATTTATTGTCGCGACTCCTACTTTGTGTGGTGGCTTGACAATGGTCATGCGCCGAGGATTCGATCCGAATGAGTTTGCCGAAGACATTCAGAGGTACAGGGGTACTATAATTTTTGCACTAACTACTATGTGGCGTCTTATTCTGGAAACCGGTAAACTCGACCAGATTGATGTCAGTTCGGTGCGGCGTGTGATGGGTGGGGGAGAGCGTACTCCGCCGGGTCTTTTTGAGGAGCTTGCCAAGCGCAATCTCCATTTGCAGCAGGGATTTGGCCAGACGGAAAACTCCGCTATGATGTTGCTGCCGAAGGAGGATATCCAAAAAAAAATGGGTTCCATAGGGAAACCGGGTTTTTTCACGGATGTTTGGATTAGTGACGGAAACGGTAAACGTCTTCCTCCGGGTGAGATTGGCGAGATATGTGCAAGAGGACCTACAGTTATGAGCGGATATTGGGGCCTGCCGGAAGAAACTGCAAAAACTATAGTAAAAGGTGTGCTGTATACAGGAGATCTTGGATATACCGATGAGGATGGATACTTCTATATTGTAGACAGGGCAAAAGACATGTACCGTTGCGGCGGCGAGAATGTATACCCGGCGGAGATAGAAAAAGTATTAATGACAAATCCCCGGATATCAATGGCGGCAATTATCGGAGTGCCTGACAATAAATGGGGAGAGACAGGAAAAGCCTTCATTGTTCCGGCCCCTAACGAAATGATCACTGAAAAAGAAATACTCGAATTCCTGAAGGACAAAGTTGCCAAATACAAGTATCCCGCGAAGTTCAAATTTATGAAAGAATTGCCGCTCACTGCGACAATGAAGGTTAAGAAATCAGAGCTCAAAGAATTATATTCGGAGGACTAATAATATGGGAAATGGTTGGAAAAATCGTATCACGGATCTACTTGAATGTGACTATCCAATTGTATTGGGCCCTATGAGGCTCATAACCTTGGGCAGTATGGCCGCTTGCGTATCCAATGCCGGTGCTTTTGGTGTGATAGGAGCTTCTGGTCTTTCCAGAGAGAAGCTTGTTGAAGAGATTAAACTGGCGCAATCCCTTACGAGCAAGCCTATAGGAGTTAATATACCTGTGTATAGATCAAATGCCCAGGATGCTGTTGAAGTATCAATAGATATGGGAATAAAGACAATTTACACTTCTGCCGGAGATCCTGCCAAGTTTATGGATAAAATCAAGTCGGCCGGTTTAAAGGTAATTCATAAGGTGTCCAACTTGTCCATGGCCCGTAAAGCAGAAGCAGCGGGCGTTGATGCTGTCGTGGCTATGGGATATGAAGCAGGCGGACATATCGGGCGCGAGGGCATCACAACTTTTTGCCTTATCCCTGTACTTGCCCAGTCATTGAAAATCCCTGTGATAGCGTCGGGTGGTATCGGCGACGCTAACGGTCTTCTTGCCGCGCTTGCCCTTGGCGCCGAAGGTGTGGAAATAGGAACCAGATTTGTGGCCACCAATGAATGTCCTGTGCCACCTTTCTTTAAAGAGTCCCTCTGCGCTGCCGATCTGACTTCAACCCTTGTTCTCGGTAAGGAGGCTATGCCGATACGTATACTCAAAAATGAAATTGTAGCGCAAGCTGCTGAAATTGGCGAGGCGAAAACCGACCAGGTTATGGCACAGCAGGAGAATGCCGATGCCTTCTATGTGGGCGAAGGCGGTAATAAGCATACAGCCGTAATGCCATGCGGGCAGGTCGCAGGACTTATCAATGACGTGAGTTCTGTCAGCGATGTGATTTCCAAAATGATAAATGGTACAAAATCAGTTTTGGATGCGCTCAATAGAATTACTTCAGGAGGAAAATAATGAGTTGGGAACATGTACTTCTTAATGTTGCGGACAATATAGCTTACATTACTTTGAACAGACCGGAAAGGATGAATGCTTTCGGCGGCATGATGCGCCAGGAAATTGTTGAGGTACTGGAAAAAGTCGCTGCTGATAAGGATGTCCGGGTTGTGGTGATTACGGGAGCGGGCAAGGCGTTTTGCACCGGCGGAGATGTAGGAGAATTCGGGTCAGGCACGACGAAAGCTCTGGCACCTACGGTATCCAGTGAGAGACACGCCATGTGCAAGGCAGTGCTTTCAATCAACCGGATGGAAAAACCGGTTATTGCTGCAGTAAATGGTATTGCGGCAGGAGGCGGATGCAATCTGGCTCTTTCCTGCGATATCCGGCTGGCAAGTGAAAAGGCCAGGTTCAGCCAGATTTTCACCAAAAGAGGAGTGCATCCGGACTGGGGCGGGGTTTATTTTCTACCGCGGCTAGTGGGTTATTCGAAAGCTGCTGAACTCATTTTTTCTGCAGAGATTATTGATGCGGCCGAGGCATTTCGTATCGGTTTAGTCAACAAAGTGTATCCACATGAAGAATTTGAAAACTCCGTAAAACAATTTGCCCTGCGCATAGCCAAGAATGCTCCAATACCCATTGCCTTTGCCAAACGCGGGCTTCAGAATTTTCAGCAGTGGGATCTTGCACAGGCCCTTGATTATGAATCATACGTTCTTGAAGTGTGCATGAAAAGTAATGACATTGTTGAGGGATTCGGCGCATTTCTGGAGAAAAGAGAACCTAACTTCAAGGGCAATTGATAGTTTATTATCAGCCCTTGCACTTTGTGGTGCAGGGGCTGATTTAGTTTTTGTTGTTGGGATTTTGCCAGTGCTGGTAAAAATTAGAATCCGGAGATGCTTTCACAAGTATATATATATTTGAATTTACTTGTTTTTCTAAATTAAATCATATAAAAATAATATAAACCAGTCTTTGGCAGATATTTTTTTAAAAATCCGATTTTATTATTTTTGTTAGTCTTAATAAGATAAGCGGGGCTTATCAGGGGACAGTTATGACTAATTATTCCCCCATTGGAGGTAGTCATACCAGAGATAATTACAGGATTAGACTGGTATATAAATAAAAACATTATAAAAAGTAATACTTTATTGGTTGGCACTATCCTTGCTAATAAAAAGAGGTTGCATGAAGTTTTTGATAAAGGTTCGGTGCAATATTGCCGGCTGTAAATACCAAAGAGGGGGAAGATTTGATGAGAAAGAAGGTATCGTTTCTTGGCGCGGGAAACGTTGGTGCTACTGCGGCCATGTATCTTGCCGAATTGGACTTAGCGGACATAGTTCTAATTGATGTACTGGAAGATATGACAAAAGGCAAAGCGTTGGACATGGCGGAGGCTGCGCCTGTTCTAAGGTTTAACTGTAGATTCACGAATGATTTCAATGATATAAAAGGTTCGGATATAATTGTTGTTACTGCCGGTATCCCCAGAAAACCGGGAATGAGTCGGGATGATCTCCTTTTTACCAATCAGGATATTATCGGTTCATTGATTAAAAAGGCCGCTCCTTTGGCGCCTGATGCAATTCTGATTATGGTGACTAATCCGCTTGATGCCATGTGCCATGTAGCTCATGAGGCAAGCGGATTCCCCAGGAACAGAATCATAGGCATGGCCGGTGTTCTGGATTCCTCAAGATTTGCAGCGTTTATTGCAATGGAGCTGAATGTTTCGGTTGAAAATATTCAGGCCTTTGTCCTTGGCGGTCATGGAGATACTATGGTGCCGCTTCCCCGTTTTACCAGCGTGGCAGGCATTCCCGTAACGAGATTTATCAACAACGAAAGGCTTAATGCAATAATAGAAAGAACCCGTAACGGTGGCGCGGAAATTACAAATCTGCTTAAAACCGGCAGCGCGTATTACGCTCCGGCCAGCGCTATCAGGGAGATGGCCGAGGCCATACTTAAAGATAAAAAGAAAATTATGCCCTGTTCCGCTTATCTTGAAGGTGAATATGGCTTCCAGAAATTGTTTGTTGGTGTTCCGGTAAAACTTGGTTCAAATGGCGTTGAGCAAATCATTGAGGTAGAGCTCACCGAAAGTGAAAAAGCAGAATTAAAGAAATCTGCAGATAGTGTTCAAGCTCTTGTAACGGCTATGAAAGGTCGTTCGTAAATTGTTCAGTTGAAGAGAGATAGTCACACAGATCAAGGCGAGTTTGCTGAAAGAATTTGTCACACTGACTAAAAAAGCTTTTTATGCATGCGGTAGTTGAAAGGGGGAACATATAGTGAAAAGTATAAATCACGGTAAATTGGCGGCTGGTCTTCTTGACGGTCCAGTTGTAAAGGTTGATAATCCGGTCAAGATTCAGGATCTAACTTTTAGAGATGGACATCAGTCCATTTACGCTACTCGCGGCAGGACGGAAGATTTCATTCCCATTGCTGAGCAAATTGACAGTATAGGGTTTTACTCCATGGAAGTTTGGGGAGGAGCAACTTTTGACACCATGCATCGTTTTCTTGGTGAAGATCCCTGGGAACGCATCAGGACATTAAAGAAGCATATCAAAAAAACTCCTTTTTCCATGCTGCTCAGAGGTCAGAATCTGGTAGGATATCGCAACTATCCGGATGATGTGGCAGAAGCCTTTGTAGACAGGGCTTGTGAAAATGGAATGGACATCTTCCGGGTATTTGACGCACTCAATGATTTTAGAAATTTCGAAACAGTTGTGCGAGTAATCAAAAATAAAGGCAAACATTTTCAAGGTTCCATTTGCTACTCGCTGACAGAATCGCGTATGGGCGGTTCTGTTTATAATCTGGAATATTATGTAAATAAGGCGAAAGAACTGGAGAAACTGGGAGCCGATACCATCTGCATTAAGGATATGGCAGGCCTTATTGCTCCGTATGATTCTTATGCACTGATTAAATCCCTTAAAGAAGCGGTTAAGGTTCCCATTCATCTGCATAGCCACTTCACGTCGGGTATGGCGGATATGTCGCTACTTAAGGCAATTGAAGCCGGAGTGGATATTGTAGATACATGTCTTTCCACCTGGGCTTACAGGACATCACATCCGGCAGTTGAGCCTCTTGTGGCTACCTTGAAATATACGAACCGTGATACAGGACTTGATATAGAAAAACTTGCCGAGTTAAGTGAATACCTGGAAAAAATATCACCGAAATATAAGCACCTTCTTGATGAGCGCACATCCATCATTGACATTAATGTTCTGCTCCATCAGACCCCGGGAGGTATGCTTTCGAATCTGGTGAACCAGCTTAAAGAGATGGATCATCTTGATAAACTCGATGAAGTGTTCAGGCAGCTTCCCATTGTCCGCAAGGAACTGGGTCAGGTGCCTCTTGTTACACCGACGAGCCAGATAGTGGGAATCCAAACAGTAAATAATGTGCTTTTCGATACTCCTGATGATCGTTACAAGATGTTAACCGCACAGGTAAAGGATCTCTGTTATGGTCTTTACGGCAAGACGGCAATTCCAATTGATCCCGAGGTACAGAAAAAAGCGTTGAAAGATTATCCGAAGGGTAATACGCCCATTACGACGAGGCCTGCCGATGTATTGGAACCAGAAATGGAGAAGGCGAAAAAAGAAACCGAAGGCCTTGCCAAAGACATTGACGATGTACTTATCTATGCACTCTACCCGATGACCGGTAAACGTTTTCTCAAGTGGAAATACGGTCAGGAAGAGATTCCTGATGAAGTAAAACCAATCACCATGGAAAAGGTGAAAGCTCAGGATGAATTGGTAAAAAAGGCCAAAGAAGGTCTGCTGACGGATAAGCCCGGTGACAAGGGGAACCTGGGGCCCGAAGCCCGCGCGTTCCGTGTCCTGGTCAATGGTAAGACTTTTGACGTAGACGTGGAACAAATCGGAGGACAACCCTTGATGGTTCAGGGTGCTTCTTCAATTGGACAAAGGAACACGCTTCAGCTTGGTAAACAGGGTGGAGCCGTCAGAACTGCTCTGAAAACAATTCATTCAAAACGTGACATGTCGCAAATTGAAAAAACTGCACCCGTAGAAACGAATGGAGATGAATCGAAAGAAAAACCGGTAGTCACTCCGATGACAGGTTCAGTAATTCGTTATGAGGTTAAAGAAGGGGATTCGGTTAAAGAAGGGGATTTAGTAGTTGTTCTGGAAGCTATGAAGATGGACAATTTTATTTCCAGCCCTGCAACCGGTACAGTTAAAAAGATACTTGTAAAAGAGGGTACAGCGGTTAAAAAAGGCGATACGCTTGTGTTGATTGCATGACAATATCTGAAAGATTGGAAAGGGGTATAAGTTAATGGACGAAAAATATAAACAGAGAATAGACACTCTACGGCAAGTCAAGCAAACTGCGCTTTTAGGCGGCGGTCAGGACAAGCTTGACAAAATACGTAAGCAAGGAAAACTTACTGCCCGAGAGCGTATAGAATACCTGCTGGACGAAGGAAGTTTTGTAGAACATAATCTCATCATCGGTTACAGGGAAGGAATGCCTTATGATGGCCTTATTGCCGGGTACGGCAAAATACATGGCCGGATGGTATGTGTTTATTCCCAGGATCCGACGATATCCGGAGGCTCCGTTGGTCCGATGCATGGATTCAAGATGTACAGGGCTATTGAGTGGGCTTTGGATATGGGCGTGCCCTTAATCGGACTTCATGAATCTCCCGGTGCGCGTATACCTGATGTAACATCCAAGAGTGTATTCGGAGAAGCTTTGGAAAGAAATGGTGGTTCGGTTTTTTACGTCAACACCCAGGGATCCGGAGTTATTCCTCAAATTTCAGCGATTATGGGAAGCTGCGCAGGTATAGCGGTATATTCACCGGCGCTGACAGATTTTATTTTCATGGTGGACAAAAAAAGCGAGATGTTTATTACAGGTCCAAAGGTTGTGCAGGCCGTTACCGGAGAAAAACTTTCCAAACAGGAATTGGGCGGCGCGGAAATGCACTGTAAAATATCCGGAGTTGCGGACGGCAGGTTCAAGGATGATGCAGAACTCCTGGATGCTATTCGGGAGCTCATGACTTTTCTGCCACAGAACGCCGATGAACAGCCGCCGCTGATCGATTTGGGAGATGATCCTGATCGTTTAACGGAGGAACTTCTGGATATAGTTCCATCGGATGCAACTAAAGCTTATGACGTCCGCAAAGCAATTAAATGTATTGTGGATGCCGGAGAGTTCCTGGAAATAAAACCGGAATTTGCCCCGGAAATGGTTGTGGGCTTTGCAAGACTTGATTGCCGCGTAGTAGGAATCGTGGCTAACCAGCCCAGTTTTCTGGCAGGGAGTCTTACTGTGGACAGTTCGGATAAACAGGCACGTTTTATGCGTTTCTGCGATTGTTACAATATTCCTATCATACTGCTGGTTGATACCTCCGCGTATATGCCGGGCAAGGATCAGGAACAGCTGGGCATCATTCGCCACGGTGCCAAAGTTCTTTACGCGCTTTGCGAGTCTACTGTGCCGAGAGTAGCAGTTGTTTTAAGAAAGGCCTACGGAGGGGGTAATCTTGGCATGGGCATCATACCGGCCCAGCGAGGTACAGACATGATGTTTTACTGGCCTATTACCGAGTTGGGTGTAATGGGAGCAAAGGCAACAGTAGAGCTTTTTATGGGTGAAGTCATCCGAAGTTCTCCAAATCCTGATGAAACACGTGATATGTTCGTCAGGGAGCTTGAAGAACGCACCTGTAATCCCATGCGAGAAGCAGCCTATAACCCCTTTATTAATGATGTCATTGAACCTAAGGATACGAGAAAAGTCTTGATTCAGTCGCTGGAATTTTTGTCGACTAAGAAAAAACCTCCGCGATACAGCAAACGTCACGGGAACATTCCGTTGTAATGAGAATTTGAGAATCAGTAGCAGGAAGTAGCAACGCAGGTATTAGTAGGAGAGGAGGTAGCATATCTCAAAAGAAATTCGCAGCTGGAGAAGAAGCGTAGTATGAATAAAGGGAACTTGAATTCCAGGCACTTCATTCAGAGCGAGGACAAATTAAGAAGAATGACATCTTCGAAATTTTTCAAGCAGCTCGAAAAATTAAATAATTATTCATAAAGGGGGTGGTCCGATGAGCAACTTGATTTTAGATGAAAGGGACCAGAACTTTGTGTTATTTGAGATGCTGGAAATGGATAAGCTTCTGGGATTAGAGAAATACTCCGACTTTTCCGCTGATACGCTTAAGATAATTCTCTCGAAGGCACAAAAATTTGCTATAGATGAAATATTTCCCACCATTACTGAGGGTGACAAAGAAGGATGCAGACTAGAAAAAGGTAATGTCATCGTACCAAAGTGTTTTCATCGTCCGTACAAGCTCTTCAGTAAAACCGGATGGAACTGTATGGCGCTTTCCAGGAATTATGGGGGTCAGGGACTTCCCATGATTATGCGGATGGCGGCTCATGAATGGTTCATGCATAATTTCGCATTCTGCTCCTATCCGGTGCTTGTTGAAGGTGCGGCACACCTTATTAATGCCCACGGTTCAAAAGAACAAAAAGACAAATACCTTCCCAGAATGGTTACCGGCCAATGGGGAGCATGTATGTGTCTTACTGAATCAGGAGCCGGATCAGATATGGGTAACATCAGCGTAAAGGCAGTAAGGCAGCCTGATGGAACCTTTAAACTTCAGGGTACGAAAATTTTTATTACTGCCGGCGATCAGGATCTCACTGAAAATATTATTCATATTGTACTGGCCAGAATCGAAGGTGATCCTGCGCGTACAAAAGGTCTCTCTATTTTCATAGTACCCAAGTATCTTATTAATAAAGACGGGTCACTGGGAAAACGCAATGACTATGAAATTACCAAAGTAGAAGAAAAGATGGGAATTCGTGGCAGTGCTACCTGCACGGTTAACTATGGCAGCAATAATGACTGTTATGCTGAAATATTGGGCAATGAGCGGGCGGGCATGAAAACCATGTTTCAAATGATAAACGATGCCCGGCTTACTACAGGGCTTCAGGGCCTATCCAGCGCATCCATTGCCTATCTTCACGCGCTAAAGCATACAAAAGAAAGACACCAGGGTTCATCACTCCTCGGATTGAAAAATCCTCAAGCGCCTCGTGTTCCGATTATACAACATACCGATGTCAGACGTATGCTCCTGTGGATGAAGTCCAACGTGGAAGGTATGAGGGCAATGATGTACTATGCTGCAATTTGCAGCGATATGGCTTCCGGTAACAGCGATCCCAACGAGGCGAAAAAGTGGTTTGGTATAGTGGAGGTGCTTGCCCCCATTGTAAAAGCCTATTGTACGGATGTAGGTTTCAGAGTAACGGAAACAGCCATGCAGTGTTACGGGGCCTATGGTTATTGCAATGAATATCCCATCGAACAGTTTTTGAGAGATGAAAAAGCATCCTCCATTTATGGTAGTAATGGACTTCAGGCTTTAGATTTAGTGGCAAGAAAAATGGTTATGAAAGAAGGCGCGTATTTCATGGGCCTCCTTGGTGAAATGAATACTACGGTGGCCAAATGTATGGTCATAGCGGTTATCAAAGATCTTGCGGAAGATGTTCAGACCGCCATTAATACCCTGACTGATGTCATAATGTTCTTCTCTGCCTGCAGCAGAGAAGGTAAATTTTATATTCTCCTGGAAAACGCTCATCCTTTTCTTATGATGATGGGCAAGATAGTATGTTCATGGTTGCTGCTCTGCGAAGCAGCTATTGCGCAGGAAACACTTTTGGAATTATGCAGTATCAAGGGAGTGATCTGTTCGGACCCGCAGGATCTTTCGCGGTTTATTAAGAAGAACAAAGACGCTGCTTTTTATGATGGGAAGATAAAAACAGCGAGGTATTTCATCAAGAATGTACTTCCCGAAATAAATGGTATGGTGAAGGCAGTAAAAAGTGAAGATGTCTCTATAATGGAAATAGCGGATGAGAGTTTTGCCTCTTGCTGATTTCATTTCGAAGTTGTATCAAGAAAACCGTATGTAACAGTTTTTCCCACCTGCAAGTTTCGCGTGAAATAGATCAAAAATCAAAAGCATTAGAAAAACAGGAGGCATTAAAAGCAAAGGGTATTTTCTTAATTAAGAAAGTACCCTAAAGATAAAGGAGGGCTAATAGTAAATTGTTAGCCTAAGTAGAACAAATTACAGGATTAGAAAGGAGATTTTATGAAACGTAGGATTGTGGGGCTTCTTTGCGTGGGGCTCATTGTATTTTTTATGGGAGCCTTGTCTCAAGTAGCATTGGGAGCCGATAACGTTAAAAAAACTAAAGATGGCAAGCAAATTTATTATGCCAAATTGGGTACTCTTGCTCCGGAAGGCGTAGGTTGGGCGGCTTTAATTAAAGACGTGGTTACCCCCGGAATATTAAAGGTAACGAATGGCCAGGTAGTTTTAGATTGGTATTGGGGCGGGACGATGGGTGATGACCAGGACATATTAGCCAAATTGCGCAACGGACAGCTGCAGGGAGGAGGATTTTCAGGACAGGGCATGGTAATGGCTTGTCCCGAGATGGCCTTGTTGGAACTTCCCTTCTTATTTGAGAATTATGACGAAGTGGAATATATTTATTCCAAGTTACGACCACGCATTAGTCAATGGTTTGAAAAGAGAGGATATCACCTTGTTCTGTTGGCAGAACAGGACTTTGATCAGGTCTATTCCACTAAAATACCCATCAAGACTCCTGATGATTTCAAGAACAGCCGAGTATTAACATGGTATGGGCCGCTGGAAGAGAGGACTTTGAAGGCTCTGAGCGCGAGTCCTTTGCCGATTCGCGTGCCTGAAGTTGCCGCTTCCATTCGTACGGGAGTATGCAATGCTTTCATCAGCCCGGCTATTTGGGCGGTCGGCACCCAGATGTATACGGTTATGAAGTACATTAATCCTATGCACATACGTTATTCACCGGCCGGCGGCATTGTATTGTTATCAACATGGAATACTATTCCAAAAGAGTTGCGGGATACTATTGATAATTATGTAATGTCCATAGAGAAAGATTTCAGACAGAAAGTCCGAGCCGGCAATGAAAAATGCCTGAAAGCCATGTATAAGTACGGCATGAAAGAAGTTAAGATGACACCGGCAGAAATTGATGTTTTAAAAAAGAGACTCATGCCGGTTTGGGATGAATTTGCTGCAAAAGGTTATTATACCAAGGCCGAATTGGCTGAAGTCAAAAATCTTTTGGCGGAATATAGAAGCAAAAAGAAAAGATAAATAGTATGTTTAATTTATAAGCCCTGCGGCTTTTAGCCGCGGGGCTTATAAAGCGTTATTTAATTACCCCAAGACTTTATATTATTTCTAACTATAAAAAGTTATTTCTGGCGTATAAATAATTTTCATTTAATACCAATTTATACAAATAGCAATTTCATGGCTTATTGTTGATTTCGTACATCTTTTTCAGACAATAGTTTGTTAGACTTTAATAAAACAGCTGGATTTGTTTTGAAAGGGAAAGCACGTCGGGCATTAATTGGTATGATGTATAAAAAATTGACCTTGTAAAAATTTTTCTGTATACAAAGAAACTATCTTTAAGTAACAATTTGATGAAAATTCAATAAGCATGTTCTCGTCTTCGACGATGGAAATAATTCATTTTTCTAATAATGGATTATTATCCTATAATAATTGACATTCAAGGAGACAATCATGAACATTTTAATGTCTTATTTTTCCAGAACAGGTTTTACAGAAGTCCTTGCCAAAGAAATTTCAAAACAGCTTCAGATCCGTGGTCACAGCATTGAATATGAAGTCATTAAGCCTTCGGTGAGCTATTCATGGATTAGAGAAGTGGCACGTGACTGGCCGAGATATCCTTCCATTGCGGCAAGTCTTATCAGTCCAACGTGGCGGAAACATCATATACGTACTTACAACCAGGTGGAGGAAGATATACAACCTTTGATTTATCCCAATGTGAAGAATTTTGATTGCATATGTGTTGGTGGGCCTAAATGGGCACAAATTTCTTATCCCGTGGCCAGGTACCTGCAAGTCGTTAGAGGTATACGGAACAAAAAAATTGGTACATTTGCAACTTTTGGCGGTCCACCATTGAAGACATTTGAAGTTGAACTCATTGAAAAGCCCATGGAGAACCTAATTAATCGTTTAGGCGGTCACGTTGTAGCTCATGTCGGCGTATCAAGTGGATATCATGAAGCTGGTATTATGCCTTTATTCAGGCTTGCCAGCCGAATCAGATTCAGTAAACCAATTAATGAATTTATGATGGGAAGCGAATATGCAAATACCGGAATTGCCGGTTTTTGTGCTAATTTGGAAAAGGAGGTAAATTAAAATGGCAAAATATGGTGACACAGTTCTTTTCCATGTTTCAAAATATACGGATACAACTAAGAGAATAAAAAGGCTGATTTATGAATACGTATTAGAAACAGGCTTTGCGCCAAAAGTAGAACAAATCAATCAGGAATTGAATTTGACAGAAGAGACTGTGCGGCAAAGCTTACGAGATCTTGAAGGCGGCATTATTATCGCGATGCAAAATAAACAACACCTGCACATTAAAGAGTTCATGGGGCAAAAACTTCCAGAGGATGTTGTTCTTCCGGATTTAGGGGAAATATTTTATGCCCGGCCATTCGCGAATTTCAAAAATCACCATAAAATTTTTGTGGATGGCGAACAAAAATGGTTTGGCGAATGTCCTGTAGAATCTGTAACTATTTCTTATTTCTTTCCCGGAAAAGAGGTCGTACTACAATCTATATGTCATGAGACACAAGAAACAATAGAAATTATAGGTAAAGATGGCAAATTGTTGGATTACAAACCGAAAACGCTTCGTATTTACTGGGGTCGTCCATTTGGTCAATGGTTGAGCACCAAAGGATATGAGGGTGACTTTATTTTCCCTTGCGATTCGAATTACTTTTTTCATTCAGAAGAAATATATCATGAATGGAGAAAGGGTAATCCTGATGCCGCTGGCCAAATATTTACGCCAGTAGAGATCCACCACCTTTTGAGAATCTTTAATTACGGTCATGAACGCTTTGATTTTCAATATCATGTTCCTTTGTTGAAAATTTTGCTTGCCTCTGTCTCGACAGGAATAATTCGCTTGAAAATGTTTGTTCCGGTACCGAATATGTTTTTTCTTTCCATTATTAAATTGCTTAGAGATGTTCATAAATTTAAGTACAAATTGTTTCTGTAAGAAGCAAATAATATGTCCGGTTTGTAGCACATAAACTGTCCGGTTTATAATAGTCACTATAGGGGGTGACGGATGAGACGGACAGCGATACTACAGGAGAACCGGAAGATGCGATTTGAGGAAGTCTATGGTGGATGGCAGAAGAGGAGATTAAGCCAGGAAGAAGCAGCCCAGATATTGGGGATATGTAGCCGTACCTTTCGGC
>LNQE01001822.1_pt1 | contig 67446 bp, 67 predicted proteins | sample 603111 | NCBI WGS metagenome assembly LNQE01 (sample SAMN04260313, study PRJNA301899) | hydrocarbon metagenome | isolation source: hydrocarbon-contaminated ditch | place: Germany: Bremen | collected 1998
ATACTGTGTTGTGGCTGTATTGTAATAACTCATTTGAGCATCTAAACTAGTAGCAGTTGTACCAGAATACTCTCTTATATTACTAGCATGTGGAGCATAATATACTTTATCGTTTTTCCCCTTAAACAATAACGTTAATTCATGAGAAACAGATGTTCTAGAAAGTACTGTAGCATCTTGTTCTCTTCCATATATATGTAAATACGTTTTATCACTACGAATAGAAGTAAAATATATATGAGTAGAACTAACAGCTATTTGCTTTACTTCATAGAAGTAATCATTTAAAGGTATTTCTGCTGTAGAATAAGAAACACCATCTTCTATCCAATGTATTTTGTGGTCAACCTCATCATACCAAAATCTATTACCATCATTATCATAGGTATAATTAGATATAGTAACTGAGGCCAACGATTCGGATACACTAGATCCAAACAATCCTATAAAAACCATACAGGCTATTAAAACAATTTTTAGAATTGAGCTATTTATTCCTTTTTCTCTTATAATAATATTCATTAATTTATCTCCTTTCACTACCCTGCAGTATAACTACCCATTCGCTGTACATAGAATCAGATATTATCGCCACCCCATCAGCATATGGCGGTGTTTCAAGTACCGCCCCTGCGCTGCCCATTAAGTGTGTTTTTACCAAAGTACCGTCAGGCACTTCTTCGGTTGATGCTTCCGTCCAAAATGTGATTTCGTACCTTCTATTAGTACCCGATGTAGCTACACAGGTTGGTGCCCCTTCCAATGTTGCTGTTGTTTCGAGATACGGAAATACCGCATTTAGACTCCAACCGTTACTCACTACGTCCACCAATATAGTTATTTTAGTTCCCGCCTTTGCGACTGGCAGATCATTGATAGTTGCACCGGGATCAATCATTATATGGGTTGCTGGATCGTTTGGACAGGGTAAAATCTGTTCTTCTGGTGCTGCTACAATCTCTTTTACCCGTAACCGTTCCATGGCCAGGATGCAAAATTCTCCCGATGCCCAATCAGATTCTAAACCGCAGCTGTCCCAAACCTTGACTTCCAGAATAAAATCCATATCTCCTGATGCCCAAAATAAACCAGGCACTTCTGGATCTTCACTGGTAGCCATTTCGTAATACTCATCACTGGACATCACTTTGCCGGTGTCGTGTATTATAGTATCATCAAACTTTTTAATTACGATTTGATAAGCACTCTGCAAATCACCATCAACGTCAACGTATTCCCATTCAAATTTTGGAGTAGTAGTTAGATAACAGCCTATTGGTATGTCCAGAACCGGTGGCTCTGGTTTATGATTTACATTCAACACCACCGCAGGGTCTATTCCCGGGTTGGGTGCTTTTATTTTCGGTGTTACATTAGGGTCCTCCGTTTCCAATTCAGCCCGCCATCTAACATCTTCACCTTCTTCAACCTCTATCCATAAGTTAGGATTATTGGATAAAGGATTTACTTCCCCGGCATCGCCTATTACGGTCCAGGTATCTCCGTTATCTTCGGTTATTTCCGCTACTGAGCCGACCATAGTTCCGCTAACTCGCCAGCAGGCTGTCCAATCTATACCGTTTGCTGTCACATACCATGTGACTTTTGTCTGCGGCGGTAATATATGATAAGCCCTTAATTTAAGAAAACTTACCGGTTCGCCCGGGTCGATTGTCAATGATTGTGCTGCCGCACTTTTTCTATATAAACCTGTTGTGACCATTTCTGCGACCTGTACCGATAAAGTTTCGTTATAGACCATTTCCGTTCCATCAAACATATAGTATTTAATATCCTGGCCATCAGCAATCAATAGATCGTGCGTTCCTGGCCGCATAGCTACCGAAGTGGGGCTATTTAACCCTGCGGTGACGGACAAGGCACTGGAATAAGCCATTATACCGCCATCTAATGCGTACCGTTTGATTTCTGTGCCTTCGATAATGGCGATATTCCCATCATCGGTTGCTACTGATTTTGGGTCGCTTAATCCAGTAATACTTAATATCGGATTAACAATAAGTTCTGAACCAGTAAAACTGTAATATTGAGCTTGATCATCTTTTAATACTATGCAATCATAGTTATCGCCGTTTAACGCCAGATCTATTGGATTAGAAAGCCCACCTAATGATAATGACGGTATTTGAAGCATCTCAGAACCATCAAACATATAGTAATCTACTGCATCCTGGGTTAACACAGCCTTATCATAATCTCTGGCCCCGATACTCACGATATTACTCAGCCCATTGATACTCAGGAATGGGTTAGCCACCATCTCTGTACCAAACGAATAATGAGTTACCTTTTCACTATCCGAAACAACTATGTCTGGATAAGTCGATGCTGCGATTGCAACAGGGTTACTTATAACAGATACCGATAAAAAAGAGTTTTCAATCATTTCTGTGCCATCAAATGAGAAATATTTAATTTCAGAAGGAGTCATAACTATATAGTCATAACCCATACCGGTGAAGGCGATAGCTTTACCAGGGTAATACTCTGGCAGGGTTATCTCATTAATGTCGGTATCCACCTTGGCGGTTGTACTCGTTGTATCTATATAAGTTAAAGTATCTGCTGGAGTTATGTAAAATTTATAATCATCGGCATAGGCGTTTCGGGTGAGGATGATTATAAATAAAATTACCCCCAGGGTTATTAACCCTTTTTTCAATGCCAACCCCCCTTAAATTTGTTGAATATTTATGATTTTCAAACCGTCCACGCTTTTGTAGAAAGTAACACACAGATTAACTGCCCGATCAGTATGATACGATGCTTTTAAAACCATGTAATCTTTATTGCCGGCCAGTGGTGCCATTTCTAAATCTTTGTATTCTATAGGTACTAATTTAACTTGGTTCTGCTCCTGGGCGGTTCGTGCTGCCCCGGCCAAATATTCTATTGATGTGGTGTTTAAATATTCTTCAAAAACCTTTTTAGGTTCTTCTATGTCGGAGTTTGTAATCAAGCTGTGTTTGGCTTCAGGCACTTGAGTTCTGAGGTTAAATATCTTCCAGCCTTGTTCAGTATTGATTAAATCAATATCGTACCAGCCAACATCAATAGTTCCATCATTCAACCTTATTTCGATTACAGCATTCACCCTGGCCCATTTTTTGTTTCCGGCTGAAATTGTTATACTTGTTTTTTCAATAGTAGCTCGGGGTAGTTCTTGGATATTACCAAGTGACCAGAGGGCTTGCCCAGTCACTTGCTCTTTGGCTTGTTTAATGTCATTAGAGCATAATGCCTCGAAATATTTATTAGTGCAGCATTGGATCCCATTTTTGTCATAAGTAAAGCCGGTTCCAATATAAAACATGGAGCCGACTACCAATATAATAAAGATTATTAAATACTTTTGCTTCTTAATATTTAGCCCTCCCTTACTTGTTAAATATTTTTGCAGCAGCCCATCGTACTGTTTCTGTTTCGCCCGGCCCGATATTGGGTACCGTGACTTTTACTACAGCAACGCACCCAGGACTATCCAGGGTAGTTGTTAAGTCGCTGCTGCCAAGAACGATATCATCAGTATAAATAGCAAAGTCTTGTGGGAATCCGTTATACTCAATCAACGTACCATCCTGATCATAGTTACTGTACTTAATTGCTGGTATTACTCCATAAGGGTTATCCAAGCCGTTGTAAACGATAAAAGTATACTCTGGTACAGCTTTTATCCCTGACCGCTCCAACGGTTCCAGAGTGATTGAATCCAGCCCTAAATTTCGGGCTAGTATCTGCCTGAAAATCATATGTGCCGTGTCTGCTTCTACTAACGGTTCATTATAAGCCTGTGATGTTTTATTCACGCACATAGTCCCTGCTCGTACACCCTGGGTCACTGCTTGCTGCAGATTAATATCTGAGCTGCCTATTGCGCTGGAATGGTCCAAAGTTATGAGTATAGCCCATACAAACACCGGAATTGTGAGCAGTATCAGAACTGATACGATAGATCCTCTTTCGTCCCTAAACCTTTTCACTTAAAGCCCTCCCCGATGATTGTATTGTCAATTTTTCGGAGTTATCGTACCCAATAAGAGCAATAAACGGAAACCCATACCCTTCGGTTTCTACTTCCATGCGTAGATAGACTTCTGATTGAGCTATATCTTCTATTTCCGGTATATTAGCGTTCCTAACTACCCTGCCTACCAAACACCCAGACATATCAACCTCACTGACTGAAAATGAGTTTTCCAATGGTGCTTCCAGTTTGGTTAAAACCAATTTGTTGTTGTTAAGGGCATCGACCATGTTTTGAGCATCATCTTCGGTTAAGCATCCCTCTAAACGCATACGATCCAAGTAATAATTCTTGATATGCTCAGTCTGCTGTATCTTTATTTGCGCCAGCCAGTAATCCTGGCCGCCAAATATTAGAAAGCAAATTATAGCCATTACTATCAACAATTCAACACTCATGGCTGCCCCGGTTTGTGTATGTATTTTACGCATTTAATAACCACTCCCCGTTACTTCAGTTATATTCTCTTTTATATTGCCGTGGAAACCTTGCAGAACGCCGGTTAATTTAGCCGCAATGACAATCCCGAGCGTTACAACACAGGCTACTACTACCAGCAACTCTACGCTCATAGATGCGCCTCGTTCGTCTTTTAGTAATCTCACTAAACCACCTCCATAAAAAAAGCCAGACCAATTATAAACGGCCTGGCTCTTTTACAGTTATAATAATTTTATTCGTCTGATGCTCCGGTGGCATCCAAGATCTGTTCATTGATAGTTGATACTGCTGTATCAGCGGCATTCGGCAATCCGCTATCGCCATCGGAAAGTTTTCCAGTTACAGCCAGAGAGACGACAATCACAACGGCTACAATTGCCATTAATTCAACGGCCCCATATGCACCACGTTCATTGTTGAGTACCTTTTTTGCTTTTTGAAATAAATTCATGTAAGTTTACCTCCAATTTTTTAATTTTAAGTCGATATAATAACTATGGTTTTACCTAAAGTTATTACCAAAGGTAGTTTTGTATTTACTATTTTCTTTTTTGTAATATTAACCTCCCTTCTCTTACATAAGCCCAGCGTCTTTGAGTATTATCATGGTTCTGGTAAACATCACGCCAGCAACCATACCTAATATTGCTAAAAGCGGAAGAACACGATACAGGATCAGGATTAACGGTTTTATCGATATTTGCATCTGTTCAGCGGCTTCTCGGATATCTTCAAGCCTGTCCGCTTCCATTTTAATGATATTGTCGAAGTTTTTTACTCCGCTGTTGTTAACCTGACTCAACAACATTACTAACGATTCAGCCTCGGGTAGATCTATTCCCTTCTGCAATACCTTTAGTGCATTGTCAGACCCCATCCCCCAATATGCCAGTGCTTTGTTTACTACTGGTTTTAAGACTACTAATATTTCCTTGGCCTCTGTTAAGGCAAGCTGTAGAGGCATACCTAGCTGCATATAGGTTTCAACCAGCCGAAACAATTCCAAGCACTCCTGATATCGGGCGCTTCTGGTTTTTCTGCGGTGATACTCTCTGAAACCAATAACACTGACACCCGCCCAGAAACCGCATATGATTGCACCAAGCAATATACTGTTTGAACCCCATGTTAAAATGACTCCGAACAAGGCTCCTACTATCGCCCAGGTAATCACTGTGTTGTCTATTATTGAACGGTTTAAAGGTAGCTGGGTATTCTTGATACCAAAGGATCTACGAAGGGTATAATCAGTGTATTTATCGGCGGCAAAACTTGTTGTAGTGTTTATAAGCCAATAAAAAGCCGGTATCGTGGCTGTCAAAATACCGACTATCCATAAAATTTGATATGACATAAAACCACTCTCCCTATTCCGTTAATAGCCTGTCCAGCAGAAACCATATAATTACTGACAGGAAAGATATAGTTACTATTATCCGGCCTGTTGGAGTATCAACTAAGAAACTGGATGTTTCAGGAAAAGCATTCTGCAGTACAAGAAAAACCGGCAGCGGCATTAATGATAAACATAACCCTATAAACCGATCTCCATCAATCTCACTACTGTTGTCTTTACTCATTTTTTGCGCAGACCGTACATTTCTTGTTGTATCTTCAAGAATAGGTATTATCGCTGCACCCTGCTGGCCAGCCTGTGCCAATATACTGGCGAACACCTGAGCATGAGATATGTTTAGTTTTTTGGCCATCTGCTTATAAACTTTATCTGGGCTTTCCCCATAGACAATCAATGAGTGGGCTTCCCTAAAAATCTTTCCTACTGGATCAGGCACTTTTTCTCCTACTCTTCTCAGCCCATGGTTTATCTGCTTGGTGGCTGTGTATTCACCGGTAAATATCCGCAAGGCTACTGCGAATTGTTCCAGCACTTTCTCTTGTTGCTTTCTTTCCCTTGAAAACATTATCTGTGAAGGTATAACTCCCAGCATGATACAGGCTGCCAATGCTGGTATCGGGTTTTCAAATAAATACATTCCAAGCAAGAAAATGACTATCAAGCCAGCCATGACCCATACATTGTTGAGATATTGATATTGGCCAATGTAGTCTTTAACCGTATCGAGCACATTGTTTTCCAATACTGTGGACTTAATAACAGCCTTGGCCTGGAATATTAAGTTCATAATCCCCCATATTAAAAGAACTGCCGTAATGAATACGGCAGCTACAAATATGATATTCCACATTGCGATTACTCCTTTGCAAATATTTCTTGCAACTCTTTTTCGGTTACATTGTAGACCTCCATGCTTTTAATGCACTTATCAGATAGCGGATTAACTAATACCCACTCACCGGTCCCCATGAAGTCTTTACTGGTCGGTCGCCATTCAGCAATAGTTTTGTATTTAATCTCCCGATCATCGGTTACAATTACTTCGGTTATGCCGATTATTTTTTTGATGCCCCGGCTGGTATCTGAGATCATCTGCACGATAAACTGGAACGCCTGGGCTACTCGTAATTGAGCGTTATTTATATCCAGTGATATCCCTTCTTCCAGCATCATCATAGCGGTCCCCTGTATTGCTTCTTCCGGTTCCGAGAAATGGGCGGTAGCTAAGCCGGTATGACCTCTAGTACAAGCCCTGATAGCTTCCCTTGCTTCACCAACCCCTCTAAACTCCCCAACAACAATTACATCAGGCGTTAACCGCAAGATAGACATGAATAGGCTGTTCATATCAACGTCTATCTCTGGGTGTGCTTCCAACTCCCATATATCACGGTCTGGATATATCTTGGAGGCGTGTAACTCGTTATCCAAGTCCAGTATTCGTATTGATAAATTGGATGCATACTCCCCAAGGAGTAGTTTCAGCAGGGTGGATTTTCCGGTATTAACCCCTCCGCTTATCAGGATATTTCTACGGCCCTTAATAAGAAGTCTTAGAAGGTTCCAAATCGTATCATCCATGGTCTTTAATTCTTTCAATGATTCTGCAGACAATATTATGTTTCCGTGTTTTCTAATGGCCAGCCCATATCCATTAACTATAGGACTGCACAAGGCGGTTACTCGCATCCCGTCCGGTCTAACCAACTCAAGTTTAGGTGAGCTTTCGTTTAAACTGCTGCCCCGATCAGTGTACGGTATTAGTCGCTCAATCAGGTTTTTTATTTCTTCCTTGGTCATTTTTATAGTTGTGGGCAGGTTCTTACCTCTTTTGGAAATGAACACCCTGCCGTTTGGATTTACCCTGATCTCATCAATCTCCTTGTTATAATATAGTTCTTGAATTTTGCCGAATCCCCAAAGAGTACGATAGATTTCTTCAGCAACTTCGGCTGAGTTCATGTTTTCCACGATTACCCGGTGGTGATTCAATATTTCGCACATATATTGCTTTACCCGGGCTATGCACTCCGGATTGCCGGCTGATGCTTCTTGAAAAAGAATAAGGGTTTCCTCATTATCGCTCTGATCAATCACTAAACGATGAATTAAATCTGATGCCTGCTCCAAACCCAGGCTTTTTTCGGTTTCCGGTAGAATTTCTGGTGGCTGTTTGGTTTTATTGAACATCGGCTTCCTCCTCTGTTATAAGTACATCTGGTACTGATTGAGGATTTAACACCTTGGAGAGTGCAATATTATTTTTCATCGAACCCTGTATTATATAAGGGGCTTCTTCTGGTTTAACCAGCAGGTATACTGCCTTTGCTTTGGATTCGGATGAAATTTTTTGCCCACTCATAGCTGAAGTGCTGGTGCCCTCGCCATCAACTCCGATTATCTGTGCTTTGCGGGACAATACTATAGCTGGTGCTACCGCTGTAGTTTCTGTTTTGTCGCTTACCCAATATACATCCACATAATCACCAGCTGTAGCATTACTTAGCCGGGTTGAGTCAATCAGTACACCTATAATCTGTTTATTGCTGGTATCAGATGCCAGACTCAGACTTCTTTTATCAACTGGCTTGTTACTATATAAAGCAACTGTGGTTATCATATCCTGCAATTGTGCCGTTTCCAGAACCGTGTAGGAGTCTACTTCACCTTCTTTGACAGTTCTAGTCTTGAAGTCATCGGCTTGCAACTTACTATATGGGCTTATATCTTTGGCCGGGACCAGTATATTTACACTGGCTTCTGCATCCTGTGGGCTATTTATATTAACCCAAGCAAAAAGGGCTACCAAAAGCCCTAAAATAATAGCTGCTATCGTTATAACAGTCTTTTTCTTATCCATATTTCCTCCCCTTTACCATATTGCGACTATCCATGCCGCTATTACCAACGGAACTCCAAAAGGGACTGCCTCTGCTGGAATCGTGTCATCATCTGGCAGCTGCGGTAAAATTATAACCCCCTTAGCCCCATATATTGCCTTTAACCATATACCAGTAAACAATACTTTTAACCGGGGCATTAATATCCCTAGCCGATAAAGATTATAAATTCCCCATACTGCACCCAATAGGCATCCGATCAATGTTACATATAAGATATTTATAAAACCAAACCAAGCACCCAAGCCGGTTGCGAATTTAATATCTCCACCACCTATGCCGGCCATTAAGCCGCATATTATAAAAACTACAAAAGCAAAAGCTGAACCTGCCAAAGCATCTATAATCGTATTAGTGTAAAGCGCGTACCCTATTCCAGTCAGGAATAACGGAACGGTCAGCCAATTATAGATTTTTCGGTATCTGAGATCGGTATATATTACCGATAGACTGGGTAATAAACAGCCTATAAACAAAGCTTCCATGTTTTACCCCCTTATAGTAGTCCTTTGACGGTGCTAACCAAATAACCGGCATAGAGATTCTCGTAACCCATCGCATCTGCAATAAAACAAAGTAAAATGACAGTAATCAAACCGTAAACGCCAATGGATAACATCAACCCGATTCTTGAAAAGGGATTTTTGGATGAATGCAATTCATCCTCAATCTTCTGGGTCACATATTCTTTGCGCCTGTTGATTTTAAGTTTTTCAGCATCCATAACCGATACTTCATAACCTTCTTCGGTAATGATTTTTACTTCTGCCTTTGGTTTTTCAAGGATGCTGGGATCCAAAGTTTTGTTTAGTATTCCGGTTATTATGTTTTCTGGTATCTGCAAGGCTTGGGCAATATCTTCTACCTCGCAATACTCCGACATTCTAAATATTTTTTGTGCCAACAAAATACCTACCTCCTTTTTAGAAAGCCCATGAAAGTTTTCTTCGGCTGCTCCGCTTCAGCCATTAAGGTGATATTCAATTTAGATGCTATTTCCTGGCATACATTTTCCCAGACATCAATATTGGTAACATTCCCTTTATAAGTCGCTTTATTGGCCTCCTGCCAATCATGCGGTATTACTGCAACAATAGAAGGTAGTTTCTTAACTCCCTTCTTGAATCCTGAATTAAAGCATTTCTCGACCTCTTTAATACTTACTAATTTAGGATCGTACTGGTTTAATATAATGCGGATATTGCCTATCTCAGCCCCCATATAAAGCAACTGTGGACCATAAATCTTGGTTTCCTCGATAGAAAACTTTGATTGGTTAACTACTGCATACACCAGATCGGTTTCATTAAATACACTGCCCATATATTCCTTTTCCCAGGGTGAAGGGCAGGTATCACACAAAACTACCGTGAAATGCTCTCTGAGCTGTTCCAGCGTGTTCTCCAAGTGTTCACCTTTTATTTGGTTTGGTATTACATTGGTGGGCGCCGGGAGTAAATACAGATTGTTTTTTACTTTAGTCAGATAACCCATGACGTTATCATCAAAGTAGTTCCCAAAAACCCCTTTGAGATTATAGAATCCAGCTAAATTGGCCCCTCCAAAATCAAAATCACATATAACGGTGTTTATTCCTTCTTTAGCCAGAGTTAATGCCAGGGAGTTTGCCACTGTGGTCTTGCCAACCCCGCCTTTATTGGCGTAGGTGGCTATGATCAAGCTGTCTTTAGTACTTTTTTCTGGCATGGGTTCCACTTTAGTTTGTTTCAATAAATGTTTAATTTCCTCGATTGAGTTGAAAAATACAGCATCCGGTCTAGCTTTTCGAGCTGCCCAATCGCTGATGCCGCCCGAACATAAAATATAAGCAGGATATTCTTCTGGTATCATTTCGTGGTTTTGGCTGGTGCTTACAACCGCATATATATCGTCCACGGGATCATTAGTAGTGATAAAGCCTTCTCTTTTAAACAAAATGGTTAATTCTTCATTCCCTATAACCAGGATTTTCATCAAAACGCGGGCAAGGAGACCCCCACTTCTAAGCGATAGCGTAAGTGGGGGAGGAATTGCCCTCCCTCCTTTCACATTTTATTGATTTTGCTCTTTCGAGTAACCTCAGCTTTTTGTAGTTGGCAGAAACATGAATCTTAACACCATCTAAGGTACGAAGGTCAAAATAACCACTGGACCTCCTACCGAATATGAAACATTCTTTGTTTTTGTATAGTACCTTGTCAAACAGCTGGTATCCATGCACATATTTAGGAGCTTTGTTTATTTTACGGATACCACCTTTAAGTGTATTGGCTTTATGTAGTTGACGGTTCTGTTTACGCACTTGCTTGAAATAATAGCAAACATCATCTGGTTTAGCCAAAGGATTTCCACTAATACATCTGGCATCTACTGTATGTGTTTTTTCTAAGCCATTTCTTATTCTGGTATTCTTAGTGATATACCCATAGGTTAGGCTTACATTTGGATAAAGCGTTTTAAGCCGATTATAAACTGTCCATCGCATAATCCCCATAAATGCAGCATCTTTGAAAGATTGTCCTCGCTTTAGATTCAGTTTCAATCTTCCAGCATGATAATCAGCATGACATTTCTCGCACAGGGTAATTAGGTTCTTTGGAGAATCCCCACCAGTTTTACGGCTTTCTATGTGATGGACGTTCAGGATTTTGTTTTTGCAGCCTTTACGTCCATGGCATTTGTGCCCATCTCTCCACAGTACGTATTCCCTAATATTCCAGAAACCTAATTGATCGCCTTCTTGATATTCCTTGCCCGAAATATCGGGATTCTTGATCTTCTGAATATCAAAACTAGCTACTTCAATAATGGTATGAGTTATTGGGAGAATTTTATAAGCCATGCTGACGGCTTTTAAGTGTAACTCTATTTTGTTTTGTATAGACGGCGCCAGCCAGCCTTTAGGCTTATTCCGATTACGGAATCGGGGTTTGCGGTATCTGGTCTTACGATACCTTCTATTTCTACGGTGTTGCCTACGGGTTGCGAGTAATTCTACGATATCGTTTCTTAACTCAACTTCAGCTTCAAATAATATTTCTTTGTCTGTAGTTGCGGATAAGCCGATATGCTTACTTCCTGCATCTACCCCAAACGATATAGCTTGTTTAGCTTCTCCTGTTGGATAGTTGAGCTGAATTGTAAATGGTGTTCTTTTTACTACTCTTGCCTTACCTGTTTTCAGCAGCGTTCTTGCTTTTCTCGGACTGCTCGGCATTAATGGTTTGCCTCGCATATTAAGTACGAATACTCTCAAGTTTCGTTTCTCCTTTCGGAGTTATTTATCCATCGCCAATGTTATCCCGCAGTTTTGTGTCAGCAACACTATTCCTACCCCTCAGAATTATTTAATCACTGACCGCAGAGCCTGGGACTTGGACTCGCATCCCAGGGTGCCTATATATTTGTGGGTAACGTAGTGCTCGAAGCACTTAAGCTAGTCAATTAGGGCTTTTACAAGCCCCCACTTCAAAATGCGGTAGCATTTAAGCGGGGGTTATTGACTACAAGCCACTCCTTTTCTTTAAAAAATCGCACAAAAAAAGCCGCTCATTTGAACGGCTTAGATGGACGCAAGAATACGATAGCCCATTTGAGACATTTTTGTTGTCCTCTGGACTCGTTTCTGTTTTGGTTTTATAAACTATTTATATCATAGCTTTTATCAAAACAATTTGCAACTATTATCCTATAGTTTGGATATTTCGTTTATATCTTTAATTAAATCCGGATACTTTTTGCGGTACTTTTCTTCATCTTCTACCGGCAATATACCATAAATCGGAAGTCCCATCGAAATCCAGGCATCTATGTCTGATTTGTTTTTATCATAGCTCCCGGTTAAGTGGATGATATAATTGATATTCGGCATTATACTTTCCATTATAGCCAGTATATTCTGCGTGGGCTCAACTTCAATAACCAATGTATCAAAACCAGAAGTACTATAAATAACTTCCTGGTCTTTAAGGTATCCGTAATTTGAAGATTGTACCGCGTTATTAATAGGCTCGGCATAGCATTTATACGAAGCTGGTTTTTCAACCATTTCCAGATGGAAACCTTTTAAATTGGCAGTTATCTTTTTAACTATAGAGCCACTATTAACTCCCGAATTAGTCTTTAGAACAGCAACAATCTTTTTGTATTGCTTTGTGAAATCTTTTATTGGCATCTGGTTTATCTGTTTATTTTTGGGCTTATCATGTTTTTGGATCCCCGGCTGCTGTCTAATATCATTGGTTATCTTAAATTCCGGATCTACGTCAGCTGGGTTAGGCATTGGCTTCTCCACTGGTCTATCTGCCGTTTCTTCTGCATTATCTTTATAACGCCATATCTCTACTTCTTCCTGATCATGCTCAGGCTCAGGAATCAACCAGATATAAATCTCAGGCAGGATGTTGTTCTTATGCACATATTTACATACTTCCATTAGGTTATTGACTTTAACGCCTTTCTTTTTAGGAAACTGAAATTCGCCCTGGTTGGTCACCATATCGCCCCGCACCACTAAAATAGCTTCATCCGGTATACCTGCTTCAATTGCATACTGGTGATCCTGGGAGTTTTCGTATCCTGCAACAGTTACTATGGGTATATCCAATCCTAATGCTTTATCCAAATTAGTTTGAAAATCATCACCCTGCAGTACAATTGCAACTGCATCATTGGTATCTTTAGTATCTAAAGATTCGAATTGGATGCCAGTAATCTTCGAATATCTTTTTAAACTTTCGTTTTTGATGTTTATTAATATTTTCAAGTATCTTTCCTCCTTAACCGATTTTTGAGACCATCTTATTAACTAGGAGGTTTCCTGAATAGACCATTCCGACCACTATCAATGCGACTATTATTCCACCTGTGGTATGAAACAGTGGATATATAAATTCCGGAGCGATAAGCCTCATGATAACCATTAAACCGAATGGGATTACGCTTAATGTAATTGCAGTAACCTTTGTCTGGGCGGTTACTGATGCAACATACTTCTTGTTACTCCTGCGATCATAAGCGTTTTTCAGCAGGTATTTACAGACTTCTACCAAGTTGCTGCCGGTACTGTCATATAGTTTAAAGGCCATTTCCAGCTGCCTTAAATCTTCCCAATCGACTTCTTCCGCTATTGAGCCGATAGCTTCATGATAATTAGTACCGGTTCGGCTCCTTCTCAAAATCTCAATAAATACCTCTTTAGCTGGATTCTTTAACGCTGCTACGCTTTCTTCCAGGGCTTGATAGGGGTTAGCTCTGCCTTCCAATGAAGTAATGATAGTGTTTAGTACCTGGGTGTACTGTTCTTCCAGTAAGGCTTTACGTTTCATTTCTTTCTTCTTGGCCAAGTTATTAGCTATTATAAAACCGGCCGGGATAGCCAAAACACCAAAGACAAGGTTTCCTGAAATAAGATATACCGCTATAAAGCTTCCGAGAAAACCTATTATGAGGTACTTCTTGCGGTCGGTCCGACCTATAAACGCTTTGGTTTCTATCCACTCATCATGCAGCTCTACTCCGCTGCTTCTTTTGTTAAATGCAACTCCTATCAGAATTATTGCTACTGACAGGAGAAATAAAGCAAAAATTAATTCGGGCAATACCATCCAACCTCCTCAAATCGTTTTTCCCGTTGGAACTCCTGTGCCACCCAATCCCAATCGCCAGTTTTGTTATTGTACTCCCAAAGCCGGTTAGTTTTGACCGCCATAGTTTTGCCAGCTGCGTTTTTTATAGTGCCGGCGACTTCTACTATATGGTCTAATCTCCGGTAACCTCGGTCGTTGGTTACGAACAAAACTATATCCAGGGGGTTTGCTATCTTTTCCAGAATAGTATCATTCCCCAACTGTTGGGCTTCTTTAGCGTACCTTATCATATCGGGGAAACGATAATTCAACAAATCTTCGGCTGAATTTGCATGGGCTGTGCCTAGCGATCCTTCATGGCCAGTACCCATTGCCTGTAGTAAATCCAGGGATTCTTCCCGGCGTATTTCCCCGACTACGATAATGTCAGGATTCATTCTTAATGCGCTTTTGACTGCATCCGACATAGTGTATTCACCTTTGTTTTCGATATTAGCTTTCCTAGCTACCAGACTTCGCACCTTTGGATGTTTTAAATCCAATTCAGCCGGATTTTCTATGGTTATCACCCATAAGTCCGGATCTATAAAACTGGCCAGATTGTTTAGCCAAGTGGTTTTACCTGAACTGGTTCCGCCAGCTATCATAAGATTCATTCGCATCTTGATAGCCTTTTCCAAAAACTCTATCACCTTTTTTGATGCAGCTCCATTTTGGATAAGAGTCTCAATGTCAATATCCTGCCGGAATCGCCTTATGGTTATAAGTAACTCATTTTCGGTTATTGGTGCTATCTGCGCATTTAACCGGGAGCCATCATGTAACCGGGCATCGACTTCTGGTTTGGCTTGGTCTATGCGTTCACCTGTCTTGGCCAGCATCCTTCTTAAAAGGTCTTTACCCTGTTCTACGGTTTCAAACCTTTCGGGAGCCTCAAAATTGTGTCCTTTCTTTTCTATATAGATCAAACAGCCGGTTACCATTATTTCTGAGACTTCTTCATCGTTGAAGTATTTCTCCAACGGGCCGTATCCCAATATATCCGAGAATAATTGTTCAGCCAGTAACGGTACTTCTGGCTCTGGCACATCAATTTTCAAGTTTTTTATCTGATAATGTACGATATTACTGAACTTGGATTTAATCACCGGGTCACGGGCGCTTTTAGGATTTATTTCTTCCAGGGCAAATTGCTTGCGGACGGCATACTGCACATCATCTCTTAACTGTTTATATAATTCTCTCGGTATGAGAGTCTTTTCAACTTCCTGTTCTTCCTGCGGTTCATAGGCTTCTTCTAATAAACCATCACGAACCGCCAATACCCTAATCAGATTCATATCAAGCATCTGCGATCACCTCTTTTACTAATGAAAATAACTCCGCTCGAATTTTTTTATTGGGTTCTAATACCCTGCGGTTGCTCATTTCCGGGATAAACTTGTCATACCCTATCACCATATCGGGCGAATAATAATTAATGGCTCCTTTAACTTCAAGGCCGCCAGTATAGCCTGTTTGGTTTAAAATTATTGTTAAACGATCAGAACACCCTAGTCGATTTAAGAAGTCTGTAGTTTCCCGAAAGGCATCCATGTTAGGGCGGTCCGGCTTCGCTACCAGACATACCATATCCGACAACATAGCGGCCATCCAGGATGAATGCAGCGGATTTACTACCGCGATAGTAAGCGGGCTGGTTTTCTTTAGATATGTCACTGCTTTTAACGTTAATTGTGTATCTATCTGTGACGCATCCAGCACCCGTGGGCTAACCCCTGGGAAAACCTTTAAACCAGAATGGTGCTGTTCGCTGGCAGAAAATATCCCCTCTGGCGTGGCTACCCCGTTTATATCCAATATGGAAACGGTTGATGCACTTAAATCCTGAAAGCCTAGATATGATCTTACTTTGGAGTCCTGGTTCAAATCGACAATTGACGTATCATAATGATTGCAGGCTATTAAACCTGTCATACAAGCCAGGGTGGCTGCTCCTGCCCCTGCTCTTAAGGGCAGGAAAGAGATCAATATCCCTCTCCCTGCCTCCCTTGGTGTTGTTGGAAATGTTAATTCCATAGAATTACGCACCTCCTGTTTCTTCTACAGGAGTTACTTCTGGTATTTTAGTTGCTTCTGTTACAGTGGAGTTGTTAGGCAGGGTAACCGTCATTGACCTATCCTTGATTATCAATTCTGCTACCGCTGGTGCATACTGGTCTGGTACTGCCACGACAAATTGGCTATTGTTCTCGCTTGGCATACTCAAAACTATAGCACCGCCACATATCTTGCCTATAACGGTTCCTTGCCCCGACATCACCTCTCCGTATATATCCACCGAATCTCCGCGTTTAATACCATTCATTCCAGCACCGCCACCGCCAGGAAGTTCTACAGCAGTCCATCCTTCAGGTGCGAATGTATTAAGGGTCGCCATTAATGAACCATAAGTGCTCAAATGGTCAGAGGTAATGATGTTATCCTTTACTATCGGGCCGTTATACACGGTTGCCCCTATTACTTGATCTACGGTTCTAAAGCTATTACTCGGTACTGCCGATGCAGGCAGGTATTTTACGCTTACTTGGTCAGGTGTAATCGTTAAACCTACCCGAAGAATCTGGTTAGCATATACTACCGGCACACTGGGCGTCTGGGCTTTAATAATCGTATATATCAGGACACTTGCGACTATTGCAATAACTAATGCGATAACTACCGGTAGATTCTTTTTTAATAGTTCCATTTATTTTGTTTCCCCCTTTGCGATTTCTTCAAATTCGATTTTACTGCCCACAAATATTTCTCCTTGGATATCCAGGGTTGGCAGTCGGTTCCCAGGTGGATATGAAGCGGATACCACTTCTCCTTGATAACCTAATTCTTGTAACATTTTTTCACCCTGGGCTAAATTACTGTGCGGCACTACCACAGGGAGCCATTTTTCGCCCAACGGGTCATTATTTACAAAGTCTGCTATAACACCTTTACATGACGGACAGGTTGTAGATAAATACAACTTTGGTTTGCTTATATCGCGTTCTTTGGCAACCATAGTAGCCTGACCATTATGTATTACCGGCTCTCTGGTATCTGCATAAGCCGTGAAACTCCAGGTAAACATACCAACCGATACTAATGTAACACCGCATAATACTAACGATATAAAGGTGTATTTACTCGCTATTCGCATCAGACTAATTGTGCCAGCTATTAAAAAACACATGGCTGCTGCGGTGCAATAAGGACAGTATGCGACCATTGACTGCCCGATAAAACTAGAAGATGCTGCACACACTCCTATCATAGCTACAAATAGATACCTGAGAGATAAACTAAAGTATATTCCTAGTAAAGCTGCCAGTATCCCCAGGCCAGTCAACATACCAAAATCCGCATAAAGGAGTATTGATATTATCAGGATAAAAATGAGAGTGTTTATAACAGCTTCTTTTTGAAATAACTGTTTGTTATTTAAAATCTTTTTTGGTTTATCCATACATGCCTCCCTTTGGTTGATTCTTATACGAAAAGAAGGCGCAAAACCTTCTTTTCGCCAGCAGTTGTTAAAATCCACCGCCGCCACCGTCTGGAGAGGCACTTTCAATTTCCTCACCGATTAACTGGAATTTATCTGAGATTGATCCGCCCAGGAATATCATGGCCGCAATACATACAACAGCGATCAATGCTATAATGAGTCCATATTCAGCCATACCTTGTCCATCTTCATCTTTAAGTAACGCTTTGATATTTTTCATCATAATAATTTTCCTCCTTATTTTTACATAATCTGTATGAGAGAGTATGCGGCCGGATAGCCTATAACCATCAAAATTGGAACCAATATAAACAACAAAACGACTAGAATTAATTTAATCTGTACTTTCCCGGCTTGATCCATAATGTCAAACCTTTTACCTTCGCGGATTTTGTCGGAAAACTCCTGCATCTTATCCGATGCCTTGGCGCCATGCACATATATCTGGCTTATAGAGGATATTAGAGAATTAAGTTCATCGATATCGGTTCTTATAGACATATCCACCAGGGCGTCCATAAGGTTCTTCCCTGAAGAGTTTTCCTTTAGAACCGTATTGATCTCTTCCTCATAGACTCCCCCGGTAGCTTTACCGGCTTCATTAAGGGCATCAACTAAATCTGGTACTGAATTTAAGGCAGTTGACAGATACATGGCAAAATCATCAAGACGTTTCCTCAATTCTGTTTTTCGTGCTCCCACCTTGCTTTTCAGCCAAACCCCTGGCAAGAAATACACGATTGGGGTAAATACAGCCAGACCTAAAACCCAGGATGATATAAGTGATAGTGCTACTACCACCACCAGATACAAGCTGGTTAATCCTGCTTTTAAACCCATGAAGTATTCCGGTTGAATATCTAACCCTGCCCGACTCATCTGCAAGCTCAACAGACTCTTATCTTCTTCACTCAGAAGTCGAACCCCAGTCCTGGTAAAAACTTCTTCTTTATCTAACTCAGGGATTTTCCGCGCCATTACAGGCAAGGCAATTGCTACTCCGATTAATCCGGATGCTATTGCTAACGTATTCACAGAAACTGTCTCCTTTCTTATGAATTTTTAGATATTACACCACCTTTCTTTGTTATCATGAGAGTGCCACCTACTTTCGGGACTACTTCAGGTGGTAAGCCCTTTTGGGCTAACAAGCCGTCAAATGAGCATCGGGCTTATCTGCGATTAATTTGTGTAGGGCCAGGCTACCTTTAGATAAAAATGCCCACAAAAAAAGACCCTCTTGTGAGGGCCTCTCTTAAGACTATTTAATTTTGTTGAAATATTCTTGAGTCACCTTAAGTTGTTTGGTTCTGATTTCTCTCCAAAGTGGTTTAGGAATGTCGCCGGTACTGTTCGATACTTTGGTACGTTTTAATGTTCCATCAGGCATGCTTTTTCGAAAATAGTAGTGGTCTGTTTTCTTATATAACTCCCAGCCATCACGTTCACAAAATCTCTTAAGTTCGGACCACTTTGGCATCAATGAAACCTATTATTTCTTCTATTGTGGATGCTAAAAGCACTTTCAAAACATAGGGATGATGGCTTTTTCTATTGGGTGCGTTGTAATACAGCTTAAAATCGTTCATATAGTCCTGAGCATAATCAAGAAGTTCTTCAGCCAACTTTTGTATAACCTCTTGCTCCGATTCTGCTTCAACTACTAAATCAAAACCGATAATAGTACCCACATTAATCCCATCTTCGTTAGTTATCTCTGCCTGGAACCTTAAATCCTTAACCAAGTCCTTTACCATTTGTTCTGATAAAAACAGCAATACGTCGCGATTCCTTTTTATAGCAATAGGTTTTTCTCGTACAACAGTGTCTATATAATAGCTAAAATTGTTTCTCACAACAGTGGCATTGATCGTTTGCATAAATATCACCCGCCTTCACCCCTATCGTACATTATGTACATAATGTATGCAATAGGCATTATTTTTATTACGGTGACTTGATTTTTGCCGCTTAATCCTACCAGTCCACCCAGCAGCCATCTTCGGGAACTCTATACCATTTACCGCCGGTTAAAGCGTCATAGAATTTATTGCCATTCCTGGTCTGGTCTTGAGCATCTCTGAATGACGTTGCGCCCGATGCACAGACGGTTGTCTGCAGATCATTTGGAAATAGTGACGGAAACATCGTCTTGATCTTAGCGGTTGCATAAACTACTACCGAAGGATAATAGGGACTATTTCTTTGTTCATATCCATATACGGTTATTTTCTGTATTCCCGCATCACTGGCGTTTTTAGGCAGGTTCGCTTCAAAAAACCTTCCCGCTGCCTCGGTGTATTTTGCATCAAGTTTATTTATTGGACGACTGTTGGCTGTACGCATATTTGACATAGTTTGAATACACTGATCTACAAATTTCTTTCTATCTGATACTTTTTTATATGCCTTATCTCCTTCTGACATCCATTCTTCGCATGGATAACATGCCCCTGTATCGCCAGCGCATTCACTTCCACAGTTATAGGTATACCCCCCAATATTCATCCATGCTTGCATGAACCTGTTTTTGGATCCCAGAAGTGTGGATATTTGTTCGAGAGTTAGGTTTTTGAGCATTTTATTAAGTGTGCTTGTATATCCATACCCATATTCAGCAATGGCTGTTTTAGTTGCCTCGGTTAATTCTTTTTCTGTATCATCAATAGTAGTTTTAGATACTCCCCAACCCATACTATGGGTGTCGTACATCATATTTCGTTCTACTAATTCATACCAGCAATCGCCACCACCACAATCACACTCTGGCACACAGTAGTTTTTCCAAGCGCCCTCATCCAATAGTGTTTTTTCATCACCAGGGATATTCTTTATGGTTACCCTGCTACAACCCGAACACCAGCAATCATCATCATCACATACTATCCGTTCACCTCTGTCGGTAATTACATTGATTTTTACATACCTATGTGTACCATTACTTGCCCCGGCCAGGGCCGCTGCATCTGTGGCTGTTTGCAGCTGATCTCTAGCTAATAGATACATTCCTAACTGTACCATACCGGCAAACAGGATTGCGAACAACATTACCAGAAATACTGCAATAATCAGCACTGTACCGTCTTCATTTTTAAGTTTGATCTTCCCACGGGTATATCGCTGTTGCATTGATCTTCTTCCCCCCTATCCCGTCTTTTCTGAAATACTGTACGAATTTATAGTCCAGTGATACGCTACAAACTACATTGGCATCCTCCCCATTGACCTTATTGATATATACTTTAATATCAGGATTCGTTTGGGGAAGATACTGGTCAGCAATGTCCTTTGCTTTTGCCTTGGCTAGATCAAGCCCTTCTCCGTTATAATTTATGGCCGCTTCCCGGGCACCCTCTCTGGCGATTCTCTGAACTTTCAACTTGCTATTAATTAAGCTGAAGGTTTCAAAACAACCCAGCATTATAATCGTCAATATTAAACAGGTGGCCACAGTTTCGACCATTATAGAGCCTTTTTCTGATCGTAATAACTTACTGAATTCCAACACCCCCTACATAATCATTGGGATTCCGAATATAATGCTCAAATGTTGCCTCTGAAGTCTTGTTGATCTCTGGCATTGTAAATACAAATAGTTTTTGCATTGATTTTTTTGGTTTTACAGTAACACTTGATACCGCTTTATTGCCTTGAGCTTTTACGGTTACGTCAACTTGCGAAGTGTCAATAAAAATATAACCCCAACGCTTTAAATAGATTTCGCCTAACTTCTCCGCTTCCGCTTTGTTATATGTAACCGCATACTTTCGAGCCGATTCATGTGCTACCTCTTGAGCAAAATGGCTGGCAACCCCCCAGGTCATGACTCCGATTATTCCGATAATGAATGACGCTAGAATAATTAAGCACAAAACAAACTCAATTAACACTTGGCCTTTTTCGTTTTTCATTAAATCACCTCACAAAAAAAGCCCCCAAAAGTAAATACTCTCAGGGGCTTGAGATTATTGACGTATATTTATCTCCATGCTAATATATAATTATTAAAGGAGTTGCCGCTTTTGGAACGGCGGTAGGTCCGATAAGGGACTTAGACCGCCTTACTCAAAAGGCGGTCTTGCTATTTTCTGAGCATAAAACTCAGGGAAATAACTCCTATGAGAACCAAACAGAATTGAAATAACTCCGAATATGTAATCATAGGCATCACCCCCCTTCAGGGAAGTGACCAACCGCCAAACGGCAACTCCAATATTTATTTTACTACATCTTCCATTTATCCGACCAGATTTACTCTGGTTTCCTTATCTGTATTGCCTTTGTATGGTTCGTCTGCCGGGCCGACTATTACCGTTGCTTCACATCTATCCGTATTATTGCTCAAGTCTATATCCCAGACCCCAACTGGATATGCAGATGCCTCTACAACGTATACTCCCGCCGTTCCGGTAGTGAATGGTAATTCGTAATCTTTACACCTGTTTTCTGTAAACGGTACGATGGTTATGCGTTCAGTTATTGTGCCGGTAGGAGATTTAATATTAACGTCAACAGTAATTGGATCTCGGCTCATACCTTCAATATATTTATAGGTAGCAGTTACACTAAAATTAAGGGTAGTGGTTTCTCCCTGTTTTATCCTAACGCTGTGATTATCATTAGTTAACACCATTACATCCACCCCGTTAATCGGGATATTTACAGTCATATAGTTTTTCTTGGAATCAGAGTTTGCCACTTTCTTGTCTGGATCACCTATTATAACAAGCCTGATACACCCATCTACCTTGGCTGAGTCAGGTACTTTATCTAGGTCTATGGTATACGCATACGATAGTTCCTCTGTGGCTGCGCCTTTCTTTACGGCTGGCATGATTTGATTCTCGAAGGCACCCTGGTTCCCAGCACCCCAATGGGTAATGACATAATTGGTATCTCCATAGGCTATGTCTTTCACTTCATTATGAAAAATGAAATTTAGGTCTACTGTATCGCCATTGTTGTATCGTTGGCTTAGTGTTTTGCCTGGGTTAAAGTGACTCGCACTTGTCCAGGCATCTTTGCTTTCATGGGATTCAGTGGCGATAATGTCAGCTGCCGGCGCTTCCCTCAAAAAGACTTTCTGCCATCTGGTTTTCATATCAGCTATATCGCCTGCCCCAAAACCTATCGCACCAGCCTTGGTCTGGCATTCTTCCGGTGAATTTATGGTCGCCAGGACTTGCCCGGTGTTGGCATTGTATATCTCGATCACAGCCCCGACATCGAGATAGCTTTCGGTGTCCAATGCTTCAGCAACTAACGCAGGTCCGTTGGGGAACGTACTACCCAATAAAGCCCGGAAGAAATCTCTGTCCAGGATTATCTTGTCGTAAACAGTTTTACCTGGACCGGGCTGACTTGACCGTAGTCCATCGGCACCAAAAATAGCTGGACCATAATTCCCAACACTAAAGGTAATTACTTTGGTTCTATACCTTATGCCGCTGCTGGCTCCCGTGGACTTGACGTAGTATTCAACCCGATCGAACTTACCAGTGTTTTCATCAACTACTGCTCTCATTTCGTCCCAAAAACCATCATTAGTTATTTTGGCAATCTCGTAATCAGATAATGTTTCAAACACTGGCTGGAGTGCGAAGGCTGGCTGAACCGTACACGCGAGTATAGCCAGGGTAATAAAAAAGATAATTGTTTTACGCATTGTTTGATCCTCCTTAAAGTATTTCATAAAAATAAAGGAGGCTTTACGCCCCCTTTCGGCTGTTTACTACGATTAGTTAAGTACTTTCCAGGTTCCTATCTCAATGACAGATACATTGTGCCATACTATTCCGTCATATTTTGAGCTACCACCATAAAAAGCACTGGCTATAGCATTGTATTCGTTAATGCTCCCATCGGCATTGGTTTCCTGCAGAACCCCTCTCAAACAGAATTCACCCGTCCCACCCGGTGATCCACTACTCATGTACAGCAGTTCCCTGCTGGTAATAAACTTCTGGTTGGGCTTCAGCACCATATGGTCAAGCAACCCCTGATAAGTATCTGAGCAGTTTAACGAAGTAGTTACCTTAGGATCTCCCATTTCTGCATCAGGAGTCTTATCATACGGTATAGCCTTCAATTCAGCTATCTTTTCTGCACTCAGAGTATTACCCACCACACCGGCCTTGGTCGAAATCAGTACGGTTCTAGTAGCCCCATCCCAACCTACAGTTGCGCCTATGGCTTCAGCTGCGTATCGAATCGGGATACAAGTTCTGTCCCCGGTGATTACCGCCTGAGTGTCCATGGTCTTGTTTACTCCGTTAATGGTGTAGGTTCTACTGCCGATAGTGAATACTACGGTGGTTCCGTCTTTCTCAAAGATTGCCTGTCTTGTAGCGTTATCCCAATCAACGGTAGCCCCCAGGGCTTCCATCGGTGCCCTCATAGGAACCAAGGTACGGTCATTGCTGTCAATGTACGGCTTCTGGTCGGGGAATGCTACGGCTGCCCCATCAATCTTCACAGTTACATTCGGTGCGGCGGCTGATACCGGTATGACCATTGCCATAATCAGTATTGCCACCAGTGCTACGAGTTTAAGTCTTTTCATCATAATAATTAATCCTCCTTTTGTTGATAAATTTAGTAAAATAATGGCTTAGAAACAATAGAAACCCTCCTTTGGCTATTAAAGCCTTTTGATATATTTATTATATCATAGGTGTCGCACCATTGCAATATAGTGTGACACTTTGCTATAATAAATTTACGGAGGTGATCTAATGGCTGTTGGTAAAGACAAGGTTCGGTTTTATGTAACCATGCCTAAAGATTTAAAATTGTTACTAGAGAAACGAGCTCAGGAAGAAAATCGTAGTGTAAGTAACTATATTGTCACAGTTCTGCAAAAGTATATTGAAGGCCACCCAAATTGATCGGTGGTCTTTTCCTTACATTAGTGAAATATTTTCTTCCCCCTCATATCCAATGTATTGCCAACCATTCTCTAAATATCGTTTCTCCTTTTCGGTATTGGCTTTGCACCCTGCAAAAATCCACACCACTATTGAACCTAAACCCAAAGTAGGGACTCCTATAATTAGGGCAATCACTAACCAACCAATTCCCTGCGCCACCAATCCATTGAACAGATACCACAACGGCCCAAAAAACAAAACTACCCAGTTAAAACCGTCCTTTACCTTTTCGGTATGCCAGTTGAGCGGATTCCTGTAGACTTTATATTTTGCCAAATTGACAACTCCTTTCCTCTTAACATTTTCTCCCCACTTGCTACCATTATTTGTCTTTATATCTCCCCCTATCTTAAGTTTCTAAATGAATTATCCGTTCCTTTTTGTTACTGCATTTATCCAGGCATCTAAAGCACCTCTAGCGTTAAGTGGTATTACTATGCTGCCCTCTCCGTCTTTTTTAGCCAACCTGATTGATGCTATTATTTGCGCTTGTGCAGCCGGGCAATTTGGCAGGGTAACATAGATCATATCCCCTGCAATAGTCTTTTCAATCCTTAACCAAGGAAATAAACTTTGTGGAAAAGACTTGACCCGTGTCCCGCCTGTGAGTTTGGTTTTTTGCTGACGTTGATAACTGATATCCCATTCAAATTCCTCTAATATATTCCATAAATATATTATCGTATTTTGCATTTCTTTCTTTCGTGGAACAGTTTCTCGCAGAACGTATTGGACAAACTCTCTATTATTAGCAGATATGTTGACATTCCCAGATACATTATGGTGCTTGAGATATTTCGCAGCGGCTATTACCCCCAAGCATTCTGCCATCCTGGATGACACTAACCCAAAGTCAACTAATGTATCATATTGAACTTTGCCTGTTATTTTGATGTTAGCAAGCCCGGGGGAACTGGAATGAATCCTAATTTTTGTCGTTTGAGAATCTTTCTTTTCACCTGGAAATGAGAATACAACCTTATCCCCCTCTAATACCAAAGAAGCTTCAAATGGCTTACCTTTTTTAGAGACAAAGCCTTGAATAAGTCTTGTTCGGCCATTGCTGTATAATTCGTTTATCATATCAGGCGTGATATTTTTCTTCAAAATCGTTCTACCGATTTTAAAGCCGCAATTAGAACAGCTAAAAATATTACTTTGCATTATTAAACTTGTTTTCTTACACTTAGGGCAATTCAGCACGACATTCCCTCCTTTCTTTTTTCGGTAGCAGCCCACAAAAAAGGACCTACTATACAGCAGATCCCTCCGAGTTTTTGCGATTAATTTTTCTGTCCACTCTACACGACTTCTGTGACCTAATATAGCATCAATCCAATTCACTTAATCTTTCGATAGCCATTTTGTAGATTCGAGAATCATCACGAGGGCCAATAGCTATAATGCCCATCTCCACAATGCCATCATCGTCTTTAGATGGGTGGTAGATAATTCTTAGATTCAGACTCTTGCTTTTGATCTTGCCAAACTGATGCAATTGCCCCTCACAACGGTTACCGTTACCTTCAGGTTTAAGTAGTGCGCCTTTTTCAGCTTGTTTCAAAATCAGCCTCAAAATATCATTTCTTTTGCCGGTAGCGAACGATTTATAATCTTGCATAGCGGATGGTGAAAACAACACCCTAGTTTCATATTTTTCAAGAATAAGGGCATTGAGTTGTTCTATCTTACTCCGAACCATTATTCATCATCCAAGTCCAAATTAGTGATGCTATCAATTAGTTTGTCTAATTCAAAATCGTTCGCGTCAATTACTTCGGATAGGGATAATACTGCTTTTTCATCCTTACGCTGTAAGGCTATTTGGTACATATGTTCATCTAAGGTTTTTTCAAAGACTTCCTGGATTTTTAACAAACGTACATAGTGCTCCAAATCAACCAACACCGCAGTAGCATCCCGGTTCTTTGCGTTTTGTATAACATAAATCTCGGATGTTTCTTCACCGGCATATTTATTAAGAATTTCTGATAACCGATTGCTGCGGGTAAGATCAGTAACCGTTAATACATTATCCTTCAAAAAATTAAGAGTTTGAGATGTTGCTATCTTTTTCCTATCCATACTTTGCACGCTCACCTTTCTTCACTTCCTTTTACTTAATAGTATATGATTAGCGTGTTGTTTTATGTGTTAATTATATCACTGTTTACGCAACATACTCAAACGAAGTGGCAAATTAAGCGGCTTGAATATTACCTGGCATTTCTTTGATTATTAATACCCTGGTATGAGATTACAAAACCATTGTCGGCTTCGATTATTGTCGGCACTTCATTGGGCGACATTGCTAATACGTTCTGTCCTCCATGCACCTTATGCCAGTGCTTGGTTGCTACATCGGATGCGTCTCCCTCTTTATACAGCAGGAGAACCCCCTCATTGGGTGATATGCGTGAACATATATCCAAACTGGCTCCGCAATCGACCACAACAATAGAGAATTTATCTTTGATCTGATCAACAAGTGCATGAGTATCGTGATGTGACGCTATGTGTTTATATGGATCTATCGGCCACACATACACCCCTGCCCACTTAACCGGTGCATCGGCTTTCAGTATTCGCCAGTCCGATGTGATAAGCTTTTTTTCGGGTATTCCTATCGTCAATGCTGCCGTACTCTCGGATGATGCACAGACTAACGCTGAGTTGCTTATCGAGTTTGCCAGTTTCACAGATACTTCCCCGGCAGCTGCCGGCCTTGACGGACACACTATATATAACGTGCCGTTTTTGGGTATGGTATGGCTTTTCTCATTGGTTCTTACTCCGGGTAATACCTGTAAATTGGTTTTTGGTTTAAGCTTTTCGATTATCTCAGCTACCGACATACATATAATTGCATCGTCCCGCTGCTTCTTGATTGTCCAGTCCGATAATTGCCCGGTCCCGATAACATACAACGGAAGTCCTTGTGGGGCATAATCTAAGCTGTTTTTATCGCATATTACCGATGTTGCCAGTTGAGGATCATAGGTGGTATCAAAACCATGTTCCTTTAATTCGGCTGCTGGTATCTTACCCAACACCAGTACCCGTTGCCTTGCCGGTTCACTCTTGACTTGATTTCTCCCGGCTCCCTTGGCTTTATACAACATAACATCAGCTTCTTTACATACGTCACAACCCTCCTGCCATTCTGCAACCCCGGCAGAGAATGTGGTTGATATAGTCCGTTCATCTGATAAGGTTATTATGCGTTTCGACCATTCTTCCCTTATCCTATCCACTACTATATAGGCTTGCGTGGAAGTTGTGTAAGGAAGCACCAGGGTAAACTCTTCCCCTCCGTATCTAAATACTAAATCAGCACCTTTTTCAGTACGGATATTGGATCTAAGAAAATCCCCGAAGGCAGCTAATACAGCATCCCCGCTATCATGGCCGTAATTATCATTCACCCGTTTAAAATGGTCTATATCCAGCATAACCATACTATAAGGCATCTTACGATAACTCTGCTCTATTAACCATTCGTTAAAGAATGCCCGGGAATATAAGCCGGTGAGGGCATCTGTGTCCACCCTGCGCCAGAGATTTTTCGTCTTTTTACTCAATAGACTAATCTCTCGCTTGATCTGCGGGGTTATCTTTTTAATGCAGTAATCCGCACCACAGGACAGATGTTCTTTATTCCCTTTCAAAACTACCAGTATCACTGTTTTGCTCCGTCTATCTCTACGGAATTTCTTTATGTCGTCAATATTCCAGGATTTTGGGACGACTACCGCATCCAGGTCCGCATCAGCTCCGAGCAGTTCTTCCAGGGTGGCCGCTTTAAACTTATGAAACTCACCCTCTTTGATGTATCCGTTTTTTATAAACAGCCCTCCGAAATTGATCATAGGCTTTGGCTGGCTCTTTACCTGTTTTACTTCTTGAACTATTACCGGAAGGTTACTGTCTTGTTGCGGTAATTCTTTGGGCTTTTCCTTCTTTTTTGGTTTCCTTAATTTCTTTAATGGGTTCTGGAAAGCCTTTTCTAAATTTTCTTCTTCATCTTCCGGCAATAGATCAATAAAACTAGCCGCTTCAGATTTTGATGCTTCATTTACAATGTCTTGAGGTAAATCTTTAAGTTTTCCAGGATTTTCGATTTTGTCCAGTATTTTTTCGGTGGTTACAAAGTCATATACATAATCGTATATACCCCAACCTATAAGCTGTTGCATCCAGTTTCGGGCATCGTTGTAGTCCGGATTACCTGGGCAGAATATAATGCGTATATTTTCGTCCCTCAGTGGTTTGATTACGCTGCTGATCAAATCTTCATCGCCGCTTAACAGTGGTGATACTATAACTACGTCAGGCTTTATTACTTCTACTAAATCCATAACGACATAGCGATTATAGCAATGGTAGTACCCTTCGTATTGCCCCAATTCTTCTTCTATCTTTTTAATCCCGGTTGCCAGTAGTACCTTCATGAGCTAAAACCTCCTCTTGAAGTTTCCTCGCTGCCTCAACTCTCTTTTTCCATGTTGGGTGCGTGGATAAAAATATGCAATCTTTCCGTTCTTCCGGAAATTGCTCCATCATTTTTTCGCCAAAAGAAATTAAGTGTTCTCCTAGACCTGCGTTAATCGCGTAACTATCTGCTCTGTATTCTATTAAGGGTGACCCTAAGCGTTCTACTAACTGTATTGCACGATCAATATAATATTTGAATGCTGCTAAAATAAATGAGCCTATAATCAAGGGTAAAGATAATAACCCAATAATAAAGAAAAACTCGTTTTCTTTATGCCAATCAAAAGGTTTATAAGCAAGAACAAATGCACCATCCGTTAGCATCCTTATGATATGGTTGAACTGAGTAAAAACATTATCCTTATGCTTTATGTGGCCTATTTCGTGTGCTAAAATGGCGTGCAATTCGCTTTTCGTGGCGAAATTCAACATACCCCGACATACAACCAAAACGTCATCACCAACTACGGAGGCATTAACTGAGGAAGATTCCGCAATGTATACTTTAGGTTTTTTTACATCAAATTTATTACACACATCATCGAGTATATGGAAGAGTCTTCTCCTGTCCAACTCTGATGCCAGCCTTAATCCAGGTGTATTCTTTAGGTATTGTTTTTTCAGATAACCTATTTTCAATAAAATCAAATCTAAAATGAAAAGAATCAAGACTATTCCGGTATAGGTCTGCATCACCATTAGCTTAGTTATTTCAGTTCCTAGCAATGACATAGGCACCCCTATAGTCAAATACAGCAACACTAAGCAAATTAGACTTGCTACCAGCAGATTACATGCGCTCATTATAAGTCTCATTATAATCACCATAAGTGTGTCGCTGGAAGCCCCTGGATTTATTCATGGGGAGGAAAGCGACACTACTCCTTTCAAGCTAATTTTTTCTCGTACTGCCAGCCGTTATTTCTTTGTATAATGTGACAGTATTTATAATTGACTCCCTGGCAAATTCTTTTACCTTGCCCGTCTTTAATGTCAAAATATCCAGATAATCGGACTGCTATCCGACCTGTATATTGCCCTTGATATTTTCCTTTTGGAATATCGGCTTTTGCTATGTCGCCAGTTTGAAACCCAAAGTGCAGTTTTTGACTCTTTCTATGGCTTTTGGGAAAACCATATTTGTCTGTGTTGCACATTTGTCGGGTTCCTCTGCCGGTTGCTGTCCAGATAGATATATATTGCGGAAATATAATTAGTTTTTCTGGTGTGCTTGCTCCTACACAGCAGGCATCATAGTAATGGGTTTTGGGCAAGTCGTGCTCGATGCGTTGTTTTTTAGTTCTTGCGCCAGTGCCACATTCTACTGGAAGATCTGTTTTTTTGAGTTCGTTAAATAACCTCCATCTAGTAGCATTCATCATGACTGCGTCTTTTAGCGGTTTTTTGGCTTTCATTTGTATTTCGGGGTATCCAAATTCTTCTGCGGTTAATTTGTCTTTCTTTTGATTGCAGTCATGGCAAGATAATGTGAGGTTGCTGATTCTATTACTGCCACCTCTGGATTTTGGGATAATATGCTCTATCTCCAGAGGAATATTTTCTGCGCCACAATAAGCACATTTTCTATTCCATTTCTCTAATAGATATTCTTTGATTTCATAGCCGAATAAAGTACCTTGTTGGTATTCGATTCCGCTTATCTCCGGGTTTTGCATGAGCTGGGTATCGAATTTAACATGCTCTGTAGATATTGCGGTTAACGGTAGTAATTTTTGCAGCTTATTGACCGTATTTATGGTTTGGTTAACCCTGGCTTGTAATGACGGTGGTAGCCAACCCTTTTTGCGTTTACGATTTAAGAACCGAGCTTTGCGGTAACGAGTTTTACGATTACGCCTACCTCTTCTCAATGCTCTGCGAGAATATAACTTAGACTTAATACCTTTCTTGTGATGGATTTCTCCTAAGAAAATAACTTTTCCGTAGCCAGATTCTTCATTAATAACAGCAACACCAGTTTCTTTACTGCCTGGATCGAGTTTTAGTCTTAATGGCTGTAGCTTGCCTTTTTCTACAGTTCGGTCTTTTAGCCGAATTGTGAATGGTTCCGTTTTGTGAACTACAGCTCTTTTTCGTTCAAGCAGTTGCCTTGCTCGTTTTTCACAACAAGGCATTAAGGGTTTTTTGTGCTTGTCTAATACAAATACCATTATTTCTCCTCTCGGAGCCTCGTAAGAGGCTTGTTTCGTGTCTTTCGACATCTCTCCTTGCCAATGTTATTTTAGCTTTTTGCGTCCAGCACACTGCTTGCTACACCCCTGCTTGCTGTTTAATACTGGACGATAGAGCCTGGGACTGGAGAAGCATTCCAGGGTATCATAACAAAAATAACGTAGTCGAAACTGAGGCTGGTCATAGTAGGGCTACAAGCCCCCGGCTTTAGCCGTGGGGTCTATGACTCCTTTTTATGGGGTATTCGCGTACCCTTTTTCCCATTAAAAAATGGACATAAAAAAGAGGTATTTAAAAATACCTCTCTCACCTGCTGATGGACGTAAGAATACGATAGCCCATTTGAGACATTTTTGTTGTCCTCTGGACTCGTTTCTGTTTTGGTTTTATAAACTATTTATATCATAGCTTTTTCATCCACAATTTGCAACTATTTTCCTATATATATTATAAATTTATAGTCAAAATAGACAATGGGTTGATGACATCCCCATATCCACCACCATGTGGTCTAACCTCTAAATGCAGATGAGCCCCGGTTCCTCGCCCTGATTCACCTGATTCAGCGATTAATTGCCCCGCATCCACTTGCTGACCTTTTTTCACCCTGTATTCGGATAAATGACAATACCAGACATCATATACATAGTTGGTTATAATCACAGTCTTGCCATAATCACCCTGGAAACCCATATCCCACACTTCTCCATTAAAAACAGAGTGTAAGGGGGTTCCGGTAGTCATACCAAAATCTATCCCCGTGTGCCATCCATTTGCCCAATTACCTTTTTGCCCATAATTAGCAGTAACTTCATAAGTTCCTTCAAATGGCCATGCTGTGCTTATTGAGAATTTTTCGGCATTATCCCATATCTTTTGCACATAATTATCTTTTGCCCAGGCTAAAACCTTTTCATCGGAATAAGATTCTTCAGTATTGGCGACTCCGTATTTAGACCAAAGCTTTTTAGGGACATACTCATGCCCTCCATACCCTGCTAAAGCCTTCAATGTTTGACTTTGCCAATCTCCGTCCCAATCTATCTTGGTGGGGTCTAAACCTTTGCTTTGCAAGTCCAGACACCCTGCCAGGATGTTTACATTAGGGTCGGAAACAGCCTGTTTGTAATATTCTGCGTCTTTGTTTGGGGTATTGTGATAATTAAATATAAATTCCTCTGATAATAAATGGGGATATTCAGCCGCCAACCTATCAACTGCGTATTTCTGCGTTCCTGGCGTCAGTTGCATCAGCCCGAATGCTTTAGTATTGGTATTATATGCTTCGGGATCGAAGCCACTTTCTATGAAGGCTATAGCCTGCAAAAACCATACAGGAAAACCGAACTCTTCTTCGGCCAGCAGGAAATACTGTGTTAATGCGGGGTTTACTATACCCGATGAGATATTATGGTCGGAATAATAACCCTCGAATAGCCACTTTAGATTTTCTTTTTCTTCCGTAAAGCCTATACCGGCTTGTATAAGCATATCACGAGTCATTGTCGGATCTTCTTTGGGGTTTTTCATTAATTCTACAATCCATCGGTCCAGCCGTTCCCATTCCTTATTTATTAGGGTTGTTGACACCAGGGCTTCATACGTTGAGCTCCATGTACCGGCTTCATCGCCATCTTCTTGCCATTCGTATTCATATACATAATGCCCTTTAATGGTGTCGGCTTCGGTTAATAGATATACATTGTAAGTATTGCATACCCATTCTGGGCCCTCATCGGTTTCGTGTAAACTGCAATAAGTACGAGTGGATTCCTTATAATACAAATACGGCCTGAATGCTTCACCCACTTGTTCTTTAAATTCATCTGTGGTATTTAATTCACCATAGGTCAATATCTTGATCAAGTTGGCTGCATGGATTGTGCCAAAATCGATTTTATGGGCTTTATCTAAGCCATAGTAGTCGCTTAAAACTCGTTCAGCATCTTTGCCGTGAATGCCGGTATATGTGGAGTTGTCCAGTAGATTGATTATATCTTCTTTGGTGTATATTCCTTCATGTTTGCCGGCAAAAAGAATATCTGTATTAGTCTCCATAAATTTTGTGTTTAGCCAGGCATCTCGAAAATTATTCTTATCTGCTATTTCAATGTAGTATTGCTTTACTTTTTCGTTTTCAGAAGAATCAGCTAACGAAAAGAATATTTGTTGAGTGTCCTGCCCAGGAGTAGAAGGGCTACCCGGGAAAACAGAATAAATGGCAGCGACCGTAAACAATACAATTATTAAAATTATCCAAAAAGGTGCTGTGGCCGCAAAGAATTTAGCCAGGATAGGCAGAAGCTTCGCTGCTAGTTTTTTACCTACCTTTTTACCTGCTTTTTTCGCTTGATTACCTACGGCATTTGCTAATTGTTTGGATCCTTGTTCTATGTTTTGATCTAACTGATCACCATTAGTCATTTTATCACCTCATAAAAAAAGAAAACCTACCCGAAGGTAGGTTATGATGATGATTATATTATTAGAGAATCGCAAGAAAACTCATCTTCTTTAGCGATCATCCATTTTTCTATTCCGTTGTTTATATTGTGTATAAATGGCTTCGCCTGCTCTCCTTTTTGCCACATCTGCTCCTGCCATTAATGGTGTTGCTACTTTCATTGTCATCATGGCGCTAAGTCCGACAGCTGCACCCGCAAGACTACCTGTTCCAGGGGCTATTGCATTACCCATTTCGGTAGCACCCGCTGCCATAGTTTTAGTGATGCTATCACTTATTTTGCTGTACTTACTTTTATTTTGTTGCATCATATCCTTAACATCAGAATAGGCACTAGATGCAAACCTTGAAGCAGTGGATTCTTCTGGTGTTTCCAGATTAGTAATTCGCGGAGCAGGATCAACCTCTTCACCGTCTCTTTCCAAAGGGACAGTGTTCATATGATCTGACCCGCTTTGTTCTGGCATCACAGTGGCCGAAGGACTACTATTTGCTTCGGTAGTTATCCCACCCTGGTCTACGGTACCAGTGTTTCCACCAGTAATATCACCATTGGTAAGGGAGTTTGTTCTAGCTGCATTTGAGTCACTATTCACATCGCTACTATTACTACTGCTATTACTATTATTACTATTACTACTATTACTACTATTACTACGACTACCACCGGAATTACCTGCTGTTAATGCTCCGGCAGCGGCTCCACCTATTTTGGCTAATCCACCAAGGCCCCCAGATGCGGCTCTCATTTCATCCACAGTGCCAAACCTTGCAAGAATGTTCATAAATATATTGGAAAGCATTTTTGCTATAGGTAATATGGCTACCAATGCAAAGAATAAGACGAAATAGGTTATTTTGGTGGATTCTTTATCCCCATCGCCCAAGCTGGTAATAACAATTTCCTGCGGGAATATTGCTGATGCCGCCATATAAGATAATCCTAGAATCAATAGGCCGATAAATGCACTTCTGATTTTACCTAAAGCATCTACCCGTTCTTTTTCGTTGGAATTAAGAATGATACGATATGCCTGTATAGTTAAGACTGCTACACAGGCTACACCGCCGAAAGCAGCAACATACTTTCCTATCTCGATCAATAATGCACTTATTGATGCCCCTTCTACATAATTCAGATTGCCACCTGAAAAAGCCAATACGCTAAAAACGATCCCGAAGGTGAGTGCATGGAAAGTCTGCATGAATATAGTCTGAACTAATTCAGCGGCCCAGAGTCCGATGATCTGTTTGTGTTCTGTAATAACCCAGATCCATATTATTATCGGAGTAACTGCCAGTACCGCTGTGACGACCCATCTGCGGATAACATAGACTGCATTGAAATATAAAGTGTATAACAACATCACAAAACGTAACACTGAGTCTATAAAACCGTTGCCGCTATTAACAAAGTCTCCGCCAGTAATGGCTGGTTGGAATATTGCGCAATCAGGCGTTTGGTTGAAAATTATATCCCCTAATGGCGTGAGTCCTAATATTGTGGTCATAATCGAGTTTAGTGCATCTAATACCCATCCGAATAGTTTATCCAAGAAATTATTGTCGCTCCCTATTGCTGCTGTATCTTCCATAGCCATTGGTTGTGCATTAGATACGGTTTCTAGCAGCTGCCGGCAAAAATCAACAAATGCGTCATTGGCCATAATCAAGATGTTTATCAAAAAGGGTGCAAGCATGATAATGATCAAACCTACAAAGCCTCTCTGTATGGTCATGATCGCTGACGCCTTTACGCCCGGGTTCGTTGTAACGGAAAACATATGCTGGTATCCGGATCTTATAAACACTAAAAACATAAAGGCTCCGCTTATAGTTGCCAGACTATAATACCAGAACATCACCACTTTATGGCTTTCGCCTGGAAATATTGGCATACCCCCTTCTTTCCAGTTTTCCATGTTTTCTAGTATATTGTCGGCTGGCTCATTGTTTCCGAGTTCTTGCTCTGGATACCAACAATTAACTGGTACTGTGAAAGACTGTACTCCGCTAACCTCAAAAGCTATTTGCCATTCTTCTCCTTCTAAGGGAGTGGGTATACTGCCGGTTGTTTGTAATTTAATTTGCTCGATTGGTTTATTTATGGATGCTTTGTGTTCCATGGCTTGCCAGCTCTTGCCTGTAGAAGCGTTTGTTATGAACATTTTAACTCCGCTTCCGATGCCACTAACATCATATCCGGAGTAGCTTACTGTAATAGTCCTGCCATTCCATACTGCGTCAGCACTAAATCCGGCTGCCGCTACTTGCGTAGGACAAATGAAGAATAATAACAGGATAATCGTGAGTAGTTTTATATTTCTCATCGCATCTGCACCGCCCCCGGATCAGAACGGAGAAAGTGTTCCTCAAACGAAAATCCTTTGAATCGTACTAACCCACTCTCATGCCCTAACCGTAATACACCCTGCCCAGGGGTAAACATCGAAATCGTTCTCACCAACTCGGGTGATAAATTAAATATCCTCCCCAGTTGTTCTGCATCTGAAGGCTGCATCTTCAAAAAGAATTTTGAATCACACTGATTAAGAAAAACAATACCCTCTTCACTGGTAAATTCCCTGAATGATTGGGATGCGGCTATTAACGAAGTATTGTATTTCGCACCTCGTCTTGCGATCTGGCTCAAAAACTGTGCCGTATAAGGGTGCATCATCATTAACCACGCTTCATCCACTCCTAAGTGCTTTTGGACGGTGCGTTCCTTTTTAACATAGTTCTCCCACAGCCAGGATAATAAAACGTGCATGGCAAACATCTTGGAGGTTTCATTGCGTAAGGGCAGTAAATCAAATACTATCAAACTCTTAGCTTTTAAATCCAATGCAGTTTGCCCATCAAAAAAGCCTAATGGACCACCCTTGCAGTATTGAGTAAGAATATTGTACAGTTTTTCATTATCCCCTTTAAAGGATTCAGTCAAACTGGAGAATGTAGGCATTTCTTTCTTGGATATACCTACCGTCATTCCATCCTGGGTCTCTCTGCCTCCATATTCATGTATACTGCCGGGTGATGCGTCAATCCCCCTTTTTTCGTATTCAGCTTTAATATGTGAAGACAGAGCACTCATTTCTTCTACCGAGAGTTTTTCGCCGCTTTGAGTAGTAACCATAGCACTTATTAACGAAGAGATATCGTCTACTTTTGCGGCTATATCGAGATATTCGCCCCTATCATCATCTTCCTCGGCCTCTATATCAAAAGGGTTAAACGATACTTCCATGCCAGGGTGTAAACGGATATATTCACTTTCCCGTTCAAACTCTTTACATAGCCCTTTATATTCTCCTTCGGGATCTATCACCGCTACTTTTCTGCCTATAGCCAGTGAACGGGCAAAAATACCTTTTAGGGTAAAGGATTTCCCCACTCTGGTCATACCGGTAACAAAAGCATGAGGGCCGCTTAACCGGGGCTGTCCTATAAACAAATCAATAAAACACGGTGATTGGCTGTAAAGGTTTTCCCCAAAATATATCCCCTGTGGGTGTGATACATTCATATTAATTAATGGAGATAAACAGGCCGCGTTCCCTACGGTGACATCCATATGTTCTACGTTAATTTTTGTCCCGGGCAATAATGATCTTAATCCGTCAAGTTGTCTTAAGTACAAGGGAGTCAGTTTCGTTGCTCCCATATAGTCCTGTATCTTGTCGCACTTCCTGTTTAGTTCCTTTATTGACGGTGCAATCACGTTTATAATTACACTCGCAGACATTATATTAGTGTTGTGCAAATTTATTTCCCTTAACAGATGGCGATAGAAATTCTCCTTTACGGCTAACACGTCCATCCTGCGGGTATTCCCTTGTTTTTGGGCTACTATGAGTTCTGCCCCGAGTTTAACCCGCTCACTGTCTACCTTTTTCGATGCTTCCTCGGGAAGGTAAGGATGCAGGGTGACAGACATAGTGACCCCTTCCATGTAAGAGATTTTATTGAGCCAGCCAAATAATATCTGTTCTGGCAGCATATCAATGTGCAGGGTTCTGCAGAACATCTCATTAACAACGAGATGATCTTCTCGTTCAGTTATTCTGTCTGCCATAAATAATTGCTTGATATCGAATTTACCCGACATAACTTAAAACCTCCTTTTCGCTTAAATAGATATTTGAATCCACCCCGTAGGTGAATCTTTCCGAAGGTCTGAATATCGTATTAGGCATCAATATTTCCTTTATTGTATCTACCACCTCTTCGGTGCTGGTTAATGGAGTAACCAGCATATTACCTTGCTGTCTTAATGACGATGCAAGCAATTGGTAACGGTCATAGAGTTCTTCTTTGTTCTTTCCCGGTAATACCATATAAGTAGATTGTGTCGTTACTGCTCTTTCGGCCCTCATGAGTTCAAGTTCCCCCGCATACTGCAAACGGTATTTTTGCATAGTGCCTTCAGACGTTTGAATTGCTAAATCCGCAATTCTTCTAGCTTCTTCAGAGGTATCTGCAATAACCGTATTTGCAATAAAACGGATTGGATAATCTAGTCTTGCAAATATACTTACCAGGGCATCCTCCCTAACGTTTTGTTCGTTCTCCGACATAACAGTGAAATTAAGCCCCTCAATCTTTGCCAACATATAACACTGATCATCTTTATGAATAATACCTTCATAGATATCTTCGATTTGATAAAATTCGTTTACATCAGAAACGATTTCATTAAAGCTATTTACCTGTTTTGTATCTTTTTGGCTGCGCTTCTTTTCTAAGTACAGCAAAAGTACACTTCCCAGAATTGCAACCGCAAATAAAATAATTAAAAATACCATTCTTTCTCTCCCTCTCCCTTTCTTTCAGCTATGTAATGACGGTTACGCTGTGAATACTTGTACTTTAGGAATATAAAATCACCTGCAGTTAATTCACAGCCTGAGATATTTAATTTTTTTAATGCTAATATCGCACCAATAAATACAACCGGAATCCCTATTGGCAAGCAAAACAGCATCTGGGTTTGTAGTATTGCGGCCATGATACCAGCTGCAATTAATGCCAGTATGGCACTTGCCCCTATAATAAGTGTCTGTTTGGTTGATAAATTGAATATTAATTTATCTTCTTCCTTAGTAGAAAATGGTACTGGATAGAATTTCAAGCCAACACCCCCTTAAAAACAAATAAGGGCAGGATAATTCCTGCCCTATATAGATAATATTAGGATAAAAGGCCGACCACAAAACCGACTATCAATAGTGCAGCTCCTACCAGGAGAACTGCCCCCAGTGTCCAGAATATGTGACCTTTGGCATCGGCACGCTTTTTCTCATCGCCGGTTGCTAATCTAAAAGCATTGTAAATTAGTGAACCAACCGCAACTACCCCGATAAAATAACCTATACCGGTGAATATATCCAGGATCTTATCGGCCAGTGCATCGGCTTCAACTTCTCCTAATCCTGACCCTACATCAATGATATTACTTGTACCGGCTGTATTATCTTCATCTGCTAGAACCGGCATCGCAAATACACACATGATAAGCAATGCCAGGATTACTATTCTTTTTCTCTTCTTCAAATTATGATTCCCCTCCTTTACATTGTTACCCAGTTTGTGATTAACTGTACCAACATGGGCGACCAAAACACTACTACCATGCCTACTATTGCCCATACGATAATCGCCCTCGCTACCTTAAAGAAAATGGCAGCTATTCCTCCCACAACCAGAATAATCACCGTCATTGGAGCAATTACCTTGACTGCTACACCGTAAAGAGCGCAAGCCATAGTAGACACTTTTGCTATAAAGTCCTCGCTGTTTACAGAAGCTACACTACCAATATCTATGGTCTCCAAAGATTCAGCCAGGGCTGGTATCGGTAATAAAACAAACAACAACAGCAAAATAAATAATAAAAATAGCGAATTTCTCAAACTTTCATCCCTCCCGTTATAAATACTATTGTCAACAAGACAACCATGAACGCGTATTCTGATATCCCCCCTGTCCGTATAAGATTTAATGTGTAACTATGTTTTATCGGGTATAAAAAAAGCACTCCCGAAGGTGTCATGGCATCTAAGAGTAGATGTGATATATACCCTGCAACAAACAACACCGCAATAGTGTTGGATGCTATCCCTAATAGAAGAAAATAAACTAATGCAGCTGCCAGTAGCGAATGCCAGAATCCCCTATGCCCAAAAAGGAATTTAACTAAAAACGAACCCGGTATCCTCCTGCCTACGGTAGAGTTAGGTTCGTCTATGTCTGGGAATAATGCCCCTATTCCAGAAATGGCAGCATACCCAATACTTATATCCAATGCCTGAGTTATTAGCACCCCAGCCAGGATGCCTCCAATAAAATGAGTTTTTCCGGTCATAATGCACCTCCTATGATTCCAGGGTTTCCAACGATAATCGGCCTGTGGTGAGTAATAGATACACATCTTTCTTGTTAAGAATATCTACTCCCCATTTATAAGTTGGTAAATTAGTTTTAAGTTTTAAAGCCATATCTGTGATGATCAATTTGAAGCCGTTGTTATAAATCAGGCGTTTTGCAGAATGAATATTAGTGGCCACCTTTAAATCAAAGCAGCTTAATTCCTTTACAGTGGCTTTATTAGTGGTTATTAATAAAACCTTACCTTCAGTATCTGCATAATTTATATCTGCCTCTAATGGCTTTAATTTCCTGGGCTTTTCTGCTGTTATGTTTTGTGGGGAATATTTTTCGAATAACAACTTAATGTCCTCTGGTTTATCAATCACAAACATTTTAGGGTATTGTATTCGAGCTATATCTTTGGCATCAAACTTTGGTCCTATAACTACCAGATCATATAACTGCTCCCCTTCCAGCATTTTTTCTGCCGATGCTATATTATTAATTGTCACTACCTTACCTAGTTTTTGGATATGGTTCTTCAATGCTTTATCTGTGGTGATTAATAAAATATTTATCCTTTATTCCGCCTTTCGATACCAATTCCGGTAGGCTTTCGGCCCCAGACAGGTAACAACTATCAACTTGCCATTTGAAAAAGCTGTACGGATAATCATGTTCTCAAACATGACCTCACGAGCATTCCCGGGACATTTTTTGATCACTTTCCCTTTTCGTGCGATGGATTCTAGCCTTTTGTGGATTTTTTCTTCTGGCCAATTACTGCATTTGAAACAGCGTTGCTTAAACCTTTCTATTGCATGATTACTCACGATGATTTCCCTGTTTTGCTTCATGTAAAATTCCTCCTTTTTCCCTGTAATACAGGACTTTTCAGTTTTCCCCACAAAAAGAGCCACCCTTGTTAGGTGGCTCTTGTGATTGATTGTTCTATAAGGAAGAGGTTATCTTCCAGGGTATTTTGCGGTTCTTCTTCTATATAAGTCAATATACCCTGCAACATCTCCTGCGCTTCTATGGATATAGCCGATTCATCGGGGATGTGTTTATTAAAAAACAATTCCATCTTTTTGTTAAACAGTATTCCTCTTTTTCTTGGTTTAACTGCTGCAGCTGCTTCCTGGAATGACATAGGATTATATATTCTATTTAGAAGTGCACTTGGATTGATTGGGTCAAAAAGGTAATCGCGTACCCCTAGATAAAAAGCATCCTGCAGAATCTTATCTCTCTCTTTTGCTAACAGGATTATACGGCAATTTCCATATTCCAAGGTTTTAAAAATAACTTCAATAAAATCTTCCTCCCCAGACAATAGGGTTGAAAGCATTACTATATCGGGTGGTTCTTTTTTTACTATCTTTAATAAATGTCGCCGGCTTGATCCTATTCCAATTATTTTTGCCTGTTTTATATTGGATAGTATAAATCTATCAATATCTTCGGATGCCGTTGCTAATACTATCTTCATAATAAATCCCTCCTAAAAATGAAAAGCCGAGTCCATTTATAGGACCCGGCTTTTAGGAGCGAAAGGAGACGTTAAAAAAGAGGTATAAAAATACCTCTTTTAAATAGCTGCTGATGGGCGCAAGAATACGATAGCCCATTTGAGACATTTTTGTTGTCTTTTTGGACTCGTTTTCTGTTTAGGATTTATGACCTAATTATAAGGTGTTTTTTAATAAAAATAAAGACCTATCTTCTCCAATTAACCGTGAAGTCTTTTTGTTTGTATACAGCTAATCGCTTTTGGGCTTGTTTTTGAAAAATATCCTTATTGCTCGCTGGCTCTGTATAATCATAAAAATCCACCACAATGCCTTTAGTCTTATCCTCAGCCGGTCTCCTTACCCGCCCGATCTTCTGCAATAACTCAACTGAACTGGTGCCGCCATGAGCCAACACTAATACCTCGGCTTCGGGAATATCAATCCCCTGTTTTAGTATCGAACTGGCAATCAATATTTGGATTTCCTTATCTTTGAAGCTATTTAGAACTGCATTTCTTTCGTTGGCCGGTGTCTTGCCATGTATAAAAGGACACAGCAGGTTTTCTTGTATCTTCTTGCCGTGTCGGATCTCCTTAACTAGTATTAACACCTGTTTATCTGCATAGCGTTTTACTGCATTCACTACAGCCCTGTGTCTATCCCAATGATCTATTATCTCTTTTTCGTATAAAGCATGGTACTTATGGGTCCTTGATGGTTGATGTATGACCGGATATATTTCTACTTCTACTGGCAAAATATACCCACCGGCTACTAATTCTTCTTCTTTGATAAGGTTATATACACAACCGGTAGCTGCTTCTATGAATATCTCTTTGCCATCTTCTCGAAATGGGGTGGCTGTCAATGAATAGGAGTAATAAGCATCGGTTAATTGGGCTACCGTATAAACGGTTTCAGCACCCAACATATGCCCTTCATCCACAAACATTAGCTCTACGCTGTCCAGATACTCCGCTAACTTATCCCAACGCTTATCTTGCTTTTCATGGCAGCTGTGCACAGTCTGTAGCGATGCTATGGTTATTGGCTTAATAGAGAAATTTCGGCCACCAACTCTTCCTATATCCTGCTGTACCAATTCCTCGTATACCTCGGCAGTTTGCTTTAACAGGGTGTCGGAATATACATAAAAGATGGTTGGTACGCCCAGATTAGCTGTAATCATAGCAGATAATTTAGTTTTACCGGAGCCGGTAGCCATTACCAGGGTAGCCCGGTTAGGTATCATTTCAGCGATAATTTTATCCATTGCAGCCTGTTGATACGGACGGGGCTGAAAATTGTGCAAATGAAGATCAATCTGCTTTACAGCTACTGCGTCTTGCTCGTAGATCTGTAAAGATTTAGGCTTAATATACTTACAAAATTCTTTTACCCTAGCTCCTAGCCCTGCGGGAAAACTGATCACTAAAGTCTGATTCTTGTAGTAGATAGTTTTAGCTAGGGTTTTTGGCACAAAAATGGTACCCAGTTTTTCTTCGTAAGAGCATAGATCGTGGATACTTTTATTGAAGATACCCAACGCTCTAATCGGCCCACTGGCTTTCAGCCGGTCTTTTTTTATTTCCAGATGTAGCTCATGAAAATATTTCTTTTCGATATGCGCCTTGGCTCCCGGGAATAAAGACCCTTCTGATAAAACTTGAGCCTGTCTTGCATGAGTTAATGATGATACTGGAAATGTCCAATATGATTGCATTATATCTGGGTTGAATTTTGCCCTTGGAATTACCTTGAGTTTATTAACCAGTTTCTCATCGTAGTTAAAAATCAATTTCACTTCTTCATTATTGGCTTTAATTATCAACAATTACACCTTCTCTTGCTGTTCTGGCTCCAAAATGTATTTTGGCAAATCGTTTTCCTTATCTATCGTTGCTTTTAGGTTTGCGGCCAGTATAGCTTCCCCTGCTTTAGAGAAAGCGGTACTATTGTTTGGGTACACTTCAACTACTTTCCTTGCATCTAATCCGGCTCTAATGCTTCTTATTAGTACCGGTGTTTGATTCCTACTCGAAAAAAAGATTTTTATAACCATAAAAACTCCTTTATTATCCTGCCCTTTTTAGTGAAGGCAGTAATTCATTTACTTCTTCTATTATTATTGTTTGGGCTTCGGTATCGTCACTTTCTATAATCTCTTTAATCATGCGGATCACTCTTTCGGCTTTTTCCAGTTGAGCACTCTTGCGCATCTCTTCGCTGCCAGTTTCAAATTTAATTGCTTCTTCCAGTTGTCGGGTAGAGTACCCGTTTATACAGGCTTTATCAATCCATTTTTGGGGCTCCTGGGTTTTTGATGCTATTCTATGAACCGTGAAGCTCATATCCTGGGCTCTTACGGTTTCCTCCGGGAATGCTCGATAAGTTCTTACTTGTTCACGGATAGTTGCCGGTGAACACCCCACTAATGATGATAGGGTTTTCTGTTTAATTCCTGATTCCAACATTCCACTTAGAATAGCTGCCCTCTCCCATAGAGTTGTTTCAGTTATTTCTACATAAGAAAAGTATGCTTGTAGCACTTCATCTAAAGAATGCCCGTTAAATTTACTCTGCGGAGCATTCACAACATAGTCTTTGGGAAGAAATTTATCGACCATTAAGCCAATTATTTCGCATATCTGCTCGGGAGTTTTACCTTCCCTTTCGGCTACTATTACGATCAATTCCCAGCGTCCTATATTCCCAGCATGAGCTTTAGTGTGGCACTCTGCACAGAGAACTATTTTATTTTCCTTAAACTCGACATTCTTTCCCCTGCTACCCCGGGATTTAATATGATGTGTGTGTTTTGCCATTGATTCAGTGGCATTACCGCAATACTCGCAGTATTTTATTTTATCTTCCTTGGCTGTTTCCATATTGATCGTTCCTCCTTCTAAGAGATTTTGGAGCTGGGCATATACATATCTATCACCTCTATGTTATCTGTCCAGCGCATTTCGGGTAATGTGTTTACTATTGGCTTACCCCATTTGGCATTTATTCGAGGGTCACATATTACTATTACGCCCCTATTTTCGGAGTTCCTTATTAATCGACCTGCTCCTTGCTTTAGTTTTAAAGCACAAGCTGGTATTGATTTATACATAAAGGGATTTTTCCCAGCATTTTTTAAGATTTCATATCTAGCTTCTTCTATTGGATCAGTAGGTACTGCAAAGGGTAGCTTAGTGATAATTACACAGTTTAATTCTTCGTCTACCCCTTCCCAAAATGAGTCTGTTCCGAATAATACTGATTTATCAGATGTTTTAAATTCCTGTAGCAAATAATCTTTATTACCCTGGCCCTGTTTCAAAAGTTTGAAGCCGGATAAATTAGATTCTGTTGCTTCATATACAGTATTCAACGTAGTATATGACGTAAATAATACAAACACCTTTCCTTGGGTTTTTTTAATTATTTCAGGTATAGTTTTTATTAAATATTCATTATACTGGCCCTCTTTAGGGGATATAGCTTCGGCCGGTATGTATACCAAAGCATTCTCCTTATAATTAAATGGAGAGTTCAGTTTTAATGAGTATGTATTAACGGGATTGAGATTTAATCCCCAAATAAATGGTTTAAATGATCCCGCCACATTTATGGTTGCAGATGTTAATACAGATGTTTTATTAGCCCAATAGCTTTTTAAAAAGGAAGTGCTGGTTGGGGCAAAAAAGGCTTTTCCGTTTTTACTCCAATATACATACGATTCAAGTTCTTGAAAAGTGAAAGCGCGTACCTCTATACTAAGTTTTGTAGCTGCTTCAATTACTAAACTCAATTCATTCTGTATGACCGATTTTTCCTCGCTCAATGCACTTTTTAAGATGTCTATAACAGCATTTAATTGTGTTATCAGTAATTCTGCTTTAACAGGATCTATTACTGTCTTAATACGTCCTTCCGGTAAGGAATCTAAAAACTCTTGTGCGTTGGTTTCTATTCCTTGCAGGGTGGCATTCATTGCTGTTATTTTCTTAACTCTGCGTAACCCGGCTTGACAGTACGTGTTATTTATCTTACGAATAATGCTTTTCAATCTTTGTGCGGATATTTCCACCGTCATAGCTTTTAAAGCGTTATTCTCAAAGTTATGGGCCTCATCAATTAATATGTGACTGTATTCCGGCAAATTGTTATTTTGTATATCTGCTAAAACCATTGCATGGTTAGTGATTATGATATCAGCTTTTTTTAATCTCTTTTTAGCCCGTTCATAATAACATTCAGAATGATAAGGGCAATTATTACCGTAGCAGCTGGCGGTATCGGATGCTATAGATCGCCAGGTATTGTAATCAATATCAAAATCCATATCAGATCTATCTCCAGTTTCCGAATTATATACCCAATCACTAATCTTTTTAATTTCTTCTACTTCTTTATCGTTAAAGAATAGATTGCCGTTATTTGCTTCGGCTAACTGTCGCAAGCAGATGTAGTTATTTTTCCCCTTGGCTTTCTCGAAACGGATGCCAGGGTATAATTTATTGATTATTGGTATATCCTTTTTTATTAATTGTTCCTGCAGATTAATGGTGTTTGTCGCTATAACTAACTTGCTTTGCTGATTGGTAGACAGTGATTTTAAATGTTCACAAAATGCAACTAAGTAGGCAAAAGTTTTACCCACTCCGGTACCAGCTTCAACTACTGCTGCACGTCCTGGGTCTTTAGCATAATTTAAAAAACGCCTGATAAACTGAACCATCTGTATTTGTTCAGGCCTGCTCTCTTTTTTATTAAGTTTATTCACAATTTTATCCAGTGCATCTTGTGCCTGATTGTTCAGTTTATTCTTCATTTTAATTCCTCTTTTTGCGTTTTGGAGGTTTTTTATCAACGATGTAGACCCGTTCTATTTGCCCGTCCTCATTTACTGTAGCTTCAATAAATTTCGGATTCGGAGCATCAATTTGCTCGTCTCCTTTTACTACAACTACTGCCTCTGACGTCATAGCTCGCTGGCAGATGACGGTTTTGGCATTACGCTTATTTATGTTGGGTGAAAATAATAAGACCCCGTAACTTCGCAGAATCACTTCCATGCTTGCTAATAGTTCAACACTACCTTCGCCCGTTTGCCGGAAATAATCATATTCCCTTTTGAGCTTCATTATATCGTTCGGGGGTCTATTTGAAGCTTCCATTTGGAAACTGTCTAGTTCCTCCTGGGTACATTGTCTCGTGTACACATAAGCATCTTGTTTTTTCCTTACCCCTAGTCGGGACCGCATACGGCGCTGGGCCCCTGATTCCTTTTTGTTAATTGCATGGGTGCTGGTGTCTTGAAGAAATTGAGCTTGTTTTACGGTTTTTCTCGGTAAATTCTTCAGTTGCTCTACCTCAAATATTTCTTCAACTTGATTTTCGAACAAAACTTCTGCCGGTGATCCGTCAAATATAATTCCCTGTTCCGTTAACTTATCAATTTTTTCTTTTACCCTTTTTTCATACACGGCCACGTATTTAGGCTTGACCCCCATCGTTTTCGCAATCTCTTTACGAGTAAGGCCATGGGCTTTATATGCCCAAATTACGCGTTCCTGCGGGGACAGCACTTCTAAAAATTGCTGCAAACTTTATTCACCACTCTTCGCTTCTCTTTAATGTAATAGTTACTTTGTAATGTTTCTTTGGTATATTACAAAAAGATTATGGGTTATAATTACAAAAAAGATATTTTGTTAAAGTATGCTTTTTGTTATATATTATGTTTTGATTTTTGTGTTAATTTATTTTATAATTATATTGACAAAATTGCAATCTATTTTTATTATTTTTGTTACATTCTTAATCTAGAATAAGGGAGTTTGTTAAAAGATGACAAAATCGCAGGACAGAAACGAATCCTTTGGGAAAAGACTAAAGAGTTTGCGTGAATCATTTTCTTTGACGCAAACAGATTTAGGTAAGGAATTAGGGGTTCCAGCCCAATCTGCTTCAAATGTTGTTAGCTCCTGGGAAAATCAGAGACGAGAGCCTAATTATAATACACTTATTGCTATGGCCAAGTTTTTTGGGGTATCTACTGACTATTTGTTGGGGTTGGATGAAAATTTTGATACTCCAGATGATGTATTGTTAGTCAGGTCTCAAAATCTTTCCACACCGGAAAGACAGCTACTTATTAAGATTATAGATGCATTAAAAGATATTGATTTCAAAGAAGGATAATTGTTATATATTGCACAATTTAGGATTATAAGGTAAAATATTGTTAAGATTTATAGGACTTAAGGAGGGTTGTTGTGTATAATTCATCTTTCTTTCCTCGGGTAAAATTAGCTTATCGCCTGGGACGAAAAATTAGCACAGATCATGCGGATTCGGATCTACTTGCTCTTCTCAACGAATACGCATTAGTAATCTCAAACCCAAGTGTTCCGGAAACTCTACACACTAAAGACACTGCTATTATTGTTACTGTTCATGACACTTCAACAAATGCAATAATCTGGTTCTTGGCACAGATACTATTGGGACATCACTTACTACCCAGTTATATTAGGAATAATGATTTAATAATTAGAATGGAAGTCAAGGAATTTATCGAGGGTTATAACAGTACACAATCGACTTTAGCTGCTGCCAAATGTTAAATGAATACCAAAAACAATCCATTAGTTTACAGTTGAACTAATGGATTGTTTTTGAAAGCGTTTTTTGTTATTCATGTGTAAGATATATACTTGAAGGAACCATTTGAAACTGCTTTAAACACCGTAACCACCGTTTATCTACACGAAGTTACCACACTATTTCTTCTGGGTATTCAATCCCCGGAGACGTACTGCATTGAACTCTACAATACCCTTGTCCATTCAACCTCCCTATCATCTTCATTACCTGTTCGCATGAACTGCAGAAGGCCGCAGGTTCAAATCCTGTCATCCCGACCATTTTTTGCTATTATAAATCCCGATAAATCGGCACTTAGGGACACTTTTAAAAAATAAAACTGAGTCCCGCTATAGTTCTCTAAGAGTCCTGTAAATCGGTATTCTAACACTAAGGGTTTAGAAGGAGCCAGTCAAACAGCCAGTCAAAATCAAAGATATAAGACCCGAGATGAAGCCACTCTTCATTCAGGAAGAGTGGCTTTTTTATTCACTTTATTATTCAATTATTAGATTTCATCAACGTTAACACTTAGATCCGAGTCATGGATCACTACTGTCTCAATACTTTCTCTCGCATGACGTTTGTAGGGAACCAGCATGTCCGGGAGTTCATGATGGATCCGCTTGCACTCGGTGCAGCACAGTCTTCGGATTATTAACACGATCTTTGTTCCTGATCCTTCGATACATTTTCTTTCACGGCTGCCTACTACCTTCAACTTATCGCCACAGCATGGAAAAAATTCTGCTCCTTGCTCCTTACAAAAAACAGCCTTTTCAGGCTTCTCAATTAATTCATAGTTTGTTACAATTACCATACCATACTAATGGGGGACGCTTCTGGTGCTTCTGTCACCGCAGTTGCACATTAAACAGAGGCGTCTTTCCTTTCTTAAGATATGGTCATTATATCCACCAATTCTCGGTCAGGCAATTCCGTCAGCTTTTGGACTTCCAAGGCGTTAACACTAGAGCCAAGTATTTAGGGAAGAAATGAGTTCGCTTGTTACATACATTAATTATTTTACTATGGAAAACAATAGCTTCTTGTTATGCTTGTTGTAGTAGGCTTAATGAATTTGATATACGGAGATATTTAGTTATTTAGTAATAGTTGTTAGGAGTATAAACTGATGTCAAATAGTCAAGATACGTTCTCTGAAAACGAAATCATCAATAAAATTCTATCTCTCCTTGCTTCAGAAGGGTTAATGAATCCTAATGTTATTGGAAATATTGAGCAACTAACTAAAGAAAACATTCGAATGATGCATTCCCCCCAGCGAAAAGAGACCGTAGGAAAAGAGAGTATCAAGCTTATTCCTAATCTAAATAAATTGCTAAAATTCTTTGCTGCTGGAAATGAAATTACCCCCACTAAAATTGAAGCTAGACTTGTTCCAGTTAATAATTCGCAAACTGCATTATTGTTTAGATTGGCTACGTTACTATGGTCAGTGCCTGTTTCAAAGGGATTCGGACGAAGAATGCGTTTTCTGATTATTGACAGTAATAACGATAAACTAATAGGTATATTTGCTCTTGGTGACCCTGTATTTAATCTAACTGCCCGTGATAGTTTAATTGGCTGGAATACTGATGATAGAAAAGCAAGACTAGTAAATGTCATGGATGCATATGTCGTTGGTGCAGTTCCACCTTACAACATGCTATTAGGCGGAAAACTTGTCGCAAGCTTGATTGGGTCACAAGAAGTAGTGGATTATTATCTAAAGAAATACGAAGGAAAACGCGGAATAATTAGTAACCAGGTTAAAGACCATGCTCTAGCACTGATTACTGTCACATCGGCTTTAGGACGTTCATCAATATATAACCGTTTAAAAATACCTGGAATAGTTAACCTAATTAAGATAGGACAAACAAAGGGTTATGGACATTTTCAAATATCAAATGAGCTATTTGATGCAATGCGTGAGTTATTAATAATTAAGGGACATTCATATGCTTTGGGTTATGAATACGGCAGCGGACCAAATTGGAAATGGAGAGTAATTCGGCAAGCCCTAAAATACTCAGGGGTAAGTATTGACGTTTTAAAGCACGGAATAGCACGTGAAATTTATGCTATGCCGATAGCTAGTAATTGGAAAGAGTACCTGCAAGGCTCAGATGATTTTTGTTTGGTTTCTAGACCTTCTGTCAAAGATATTTCCGAAGCATGTCTTAACAGATGGGTAGTTCCTCGAGCTGAAAGGCTACCTAATTATGCTGAATGGACTCATCAAAACACTATAGATTTATTTAATTCTATTCTGTCAATCAATGGTAATATTAAATAGAAAAGTTTACCATACAAGGCATTAATAAATCCAGAATACTTCAGTAAAAAGTGCTGTTTTTAAGTACCAACGATTGGTTTCATAACGAAGTTTTGCTCCAAGAATTCTAGCACCTACAGGACAGCTATTATCCAATCTATCAGGGCATTTGTCTGGCTCGATATTAAGATATACTTCACCCAATTGTTGAGATTGCCCAATTCCGTTACAAGATCCAAATCCTTGCCAAGAATTAGGCAACCCAATAATTTCAGTATCAATCCAAAACGGCTCCAACTTATCTTTATTCAACTCAATTACCTGACTCTCTTTGTTTAAATATATCCAATACTCATCACAATTCTGCCTACATGGGCAGTACTCACATTGGTCTCCTCGAATATTTGCTTCAGGTAAACCTAATTGGATACTCTCCTCTATGTTTATTATCTCCTCCTCTACTTCATCACGTAGACTTGTAAGTTTTTCGATACTAAGCAAATTATTATATGTAGCATGAGCATGATTCGAAAATACAATTTCAAGTGATGAAGGTAGATGTCCAGTTTTTAACCAGTATAACAAACCATAAAACTGCAACTGGCTTTCATATGCAGAATCTGGTGCACCAGATTTAAAATCAATAATTCTTCCATCGTTTAGAAAATCGATTCTACCTACGATTGGTGGACATTCTACATAGATAGTTACCTCATGCCCTTTTATTGGCAACTTCGCAGTAGGGGTTGGGGAAGCATTGTATTGATAATTAACGTTACTAATGAATACATTTTCTACTTGAGAAATAATTTGTTTGAAATTGTTTATACAATCGTCTATGCATAATAGTGATTTTAAGTATGATTTTTTAAACCGCGGATTAACCGAACTTTCATATTCAAGCAACTCTCTAATTTCAGCCTGAATGGTACTGCGAATTCGAAAAGAACTTCGAGCAAGTTCATAATTAGCTTGTTTTTTTGCATAACGGCCAAAATTCTCGAGCGTTTTATGGAGAATGATACCATGCAGCATGTGTAAAGTAAAATATCTTGGATATTCCCCTTTAATATTGGGGTATTTGGCCCTTAATAACCACCATTTCTTAGGGCAGGTTCGCATTTCCTCAAGTTGGCTATGGCTCCAGTATTTAGGTATATTGGGATTACCCTCTGGTTCATTTAGGATATAAAATTCATTCATGTTGTCCATCAATCTTTCCTTTTATTAATTTATAAGCACCAGGGAGATTTCGGGATAGAAAAAATTCATTTAATAGTATTAATTTGATTTCGCAATCACCATCAAGAACATGTAATTGATGTACAAAATCTACCGAGTTCTTGTCAACCAAAGGATTGTATGTACCAATCGCAAAGGTATCAGTATCTGTTTTCACTAATAGAGGGATCGAAATATTTTGGAATAGTTCATTACGCTTGCATGTATATCCATCTAATGATAAGAGCCTCTTAAGAGGACGAAGACGTTCGCTTTGTAGCAAAAGATCATTAGAGTTCGGCATAACATCTGATAAGACATATTTTAAAAGATCAAAACCTAAATGCCTATCAAGTTGCTCATGCCAATATTGATTCTGGTAATGCCTTAGACAAGAGGTACATGACCGATCACAATTACCATCACAGTTCTTAAGAATATCTAGAGTTTTTTCCATAATAGTTTCCAAATTGTCACCCGCCTGCTGTGAATATCCTGCTCCCCCTGATAAGGTATCATATAGATAAATGTCAGCTGTAATTTCATCTTCTGATCCAGGAACAAGTCTAAATCCTGCACTGAATTCGGTTGAATCTATATCAAGGACTCTGCTAGCAGCCAATAATAAGGCTTCCGATATTGTTCTCAATGCGTCATTAATTACTGTTTTTGGAATAGAGGACTGTATATTCAAATTTAACGGAGAATAAAGTCTCATTCGAATCAACAGGAGATCAGATATAAAATTATAACCCAGGAATACGGGATGAAATGCGCCATCACAATCATTGCGTGGTTGGTCCGGTTTCCAGTTAACCAAGTATGGGCGTTTGTGCTTACCATCTGGTTGAGGTTCTTCTTGCAAAGATAGCCCACACTTTTCGCATACATAAAAGCCTTTCTCTTCTCTCGGTTTTCCTTTATTAACCATATAAAGCCTTTTATCCTGCGCATAGGTATACTTTATATGACTTTTATTGATCCCTATCGTAACCATCTCAGGCAGATCCTCTTCCCCTGCAGGTACTGGGAACTGGGCGGATGTCGCATACGTAATTTCTTGATCTCGATCGGATTCATCAACGGCTTTTCCTTCCTCGGGCGTAAAGACTTGTGGAATAATTAATTCAGCCGTTGCCAGCTCGCCGTGGCAAATAGGACAAAACAAAGTATTTGAAGTTGATGAAAAAGGATCCTGAACGTACGAACATTTAGTGCAATAAATATATGTTTTGGTATCTTCAAAAAGCGTTGTTGCTCTGTCTGGCTCCGAAGATATTGCCTTTGCGGAAACGACTCCCTTAGATCTATAAGTTTTCTTATTAATTACTATCAACCGACCTGGAGCATATTCTGTTAGAGCTTTGTTAAGTGATTGTTGTGGTTGTTCCGCGGTCACCAGCTTAAAACGCCCATCTTTGTGTTCCCACTTCTCTACTAGAAAACTGCATAGATTAGTTGGAAAAGCATACGAAGGCAAAAGATTATTATCAAAAAGAAATTGTAGTAATTCATCCTTATCGTCGTCTTCCAGAAATTCCTCAGTGTAAGATAAGTCATTATCATCCAAATGTTCAGTTACCGTAGGAATGCTAATGTTTTTTTCCATTGAGTCTTTTAAAGAATCAATTAATTCTTGGGCGACTTCTTTAATCCAAGTCAAAGAGTCTGTAATGGTAGACGGCAACCAAGTACTAATGGCAATAGCTAAGTCGCCATCATTATTCAAAACTCTTTGATTTATCCATATTTTAAAGCTCTGAAGTGTAACATCACTATCGTCAGACCCATTAAAAAAATCAGATTTTTTCCCAAGAGCCTTAAGAAGTGCTGATGAGGTTAAATCTATGCCCCTAGCTTTTTTGTCAATTGCTTCCTGAAAAAACGTTTGAAAAAGGTAGGCATTTATATGTCTTTTAATAATTTTTCTATTGTTTATTTTGACCACTGGCATCCTTGGAATTCCTGCAACTATTTCCTTTGGATGGTTATAGTAGTAATTATCATGAGGACCACCTTGGGCATATGTAAGAACCGTTGATACTGCTGACCCTCTACGACCAGCTCGTCCGGCTCTTTGTTGATAGTTTTCACGTTGGGGAGGTACATTTCTCAGTCCTACCGCAACCAATGATCCGATGTCAACTCCAACTTCCATAGTAGTGGTACAACTAAGCACATCTATCGGGCCTTCATCTTTACCAATAATGACATCTTGAAAACGCAACTCATATTTTTCAGTGGTTGCGAAAACATTCCCCGTATCACGCAGAGATAATTGTGCGGTATGTTCTTCTGTAGTTATATAATCCAAGTGTCCTTCCCCATTTAAGCACTTGACAACGGGATCTCTCCAGTAACCTTTTATGGATCTAATATATTCACTTGAACTTGGAGATAAGTTTTTTATCGCTTTGGCCCCACAATTAATACAGAATCCAGCCAAGTTGACTGGCGAAAGAACTTTACACACTTTACATTGATGCCAATCAGCATCTGTATCAATATTAAGGGCAACTTTATTTTTGTCTAACAGAAATGTGTTACCATCCTCTTGGCATAATTGTATTCTTAATAACGTTTGCACAGATTCAATTACAGATTCTTGCCAACCGAATTCATTGATTAAAACCGGTAGTATCTCTTTTTTAAACTTTGCCTTACTTCCCCATTTAGGACGATAATAACCAGACACCTTGTTCCTTATGCTATTAGAAATATCACCATCGAATGCATAACTCTGGAGTAAATTATCTATGAATAAAACACTAATTTCTTTAGCTAGCTGTTTGTCAAAACCGGGGATTATAGTTGAAAAGCCTCTCTCTAGTTTTTCAATATTTGCTGGAATAACATACCCAACGGTAGCCGCTTGAAGAGAGAAGTGGGAACTGCAAAGTTGTCTTAGTAAGGCCTCAGAATAACGACTAGGTGGCTTAATATCCCAACCATCTTCAAGAGCATCTTGGAGGTCTGAATCATACTGTTCTCTGAAATATTGGATATGGTTAAGTAATTTTTCTTTATCTGGTCCATCAAAGAGATGCAAATTATTCTCCGAGGCTACCGATATAAAAGAAATATATAAGTCTTTAGTTAATTTGGCTTTCCCTTTTATTTTCTTAAGAAGGATAGCTGAAAGAGCGATTGCTCTTCTAAATGAGTCGTGTTCTACTTCTCTTGGAATATCTCGGGCTAAACGGGCAGCCTTTTGACGTCCATCAGAGAAAAGCAGTACCTTTCTTCCCCCATTGGGAAAATCTATTGATTCGGAATGTTTAGGAGGTTGTAACATTAGCTGGGCTTTTACAAGATTAGCAAAGGGCGCCTCGCCTTTCGTGGAAAGATCCATTATATTGGATCGTTCTCCTCGAAATTTTTTTAAGCATACAGGACATGACGAAAATGTAATTAAATTGCGCTGTCCTGTATTAATAGCTTCTTGGTTTGGCCTAAAACACTCCAAAAAGCCAGCAGTATCTTCAGGTTTTTCAGTCATTATTTTCCCTGTCACTATATCCAGCCATATTTTTGAAACCATTGCTCCTGCTGATGGATGGTATCCCTGTTCTACTAATAAATGAATTTCATTGAGTAGAACACTTCCTTCTGGCCCATCTGGATTTAAATCAATATCAGGTTCACTTAATAAAAAATCCCCTAACTCTCCGCGAATATAACCACGTAAAAAGGCGGATCCACAATCACGATGGGTTAGAAGTTCATATACTCTAGCCCCTGCTGAACACTCACAATGGTCTTTGGGAACCGTATATAGTCTGCCTAATAAGTAGTTATCTTTTGGTTCGTTATCTAATCGACAATTACACTGTCTATTGGTACATGCATAAAGCGCAGGGAGGCCTCTATAAAATAAATGCATACGGGTAGGCAAAAGCATACGACCATCCTTTTTTCTTTGTGCAAATGTACATAAGGCAATTAAGGCCTCTGTCGCCTTTGTTCTGCCTTCCGGGGAAGCATTAGGATAGAGTGCAAATGCTAGTTCATCTATTTGAATTGCTTTTCCTGCTACTAATTTTATTAACTCTTCAGCTACACCAAACCCCGTTAACTGTGAAAACAAATAGTGTTTTAATTCGGATGGAACATCATTAAACTCAGGCCAGTTCAGCCGACTTGCCAGATTATTTGTGGCTGAAATCGCCACTTCTGGGTGAATTTCATATTGTTGGAAAAGACTAAGCTCAAATGATGCAAACGCATCTGCTTCTTCATTTGATCCCTGTTTTGCGCCGGTTCTATCTTCCGTCTCCCCTTTTATAAGCGTAAACCCTGGTGTAACTTCTGATGCTCCTGTTAAATCCCGCGCAAAGGAAATCACATCTTTTTCGGCTTCATCTCCATCGCCTAGACTAGCACTAGTGAGAATACATCTTAATCGTTGACGCGGTATACCTAATCTGGCCTGAAACCGCCGTATTAACATAGCAACTTCTGCACCAGTTGCTCCTCGATACATATGAGCTTCATCCAAAACAAGCGTTATAGTATTTCTATCATCATTATCTAACCAACGTTTAGTGTCCAAAAATATGCTGTTTTCAATAGGCCTCATCAGCATGTATTCTAACATTGAGTAGTTTGTAACCAATATGTCTGGGGAATTTACTTGCATTTCATGTCTTGTCATAAGTTCCATATCTTCAGGCTGCGTTATTAACCTTTCTCCCCAATGATGAACAGTATATTTTTTGCCTTTCTTTTTACCACTTCTATAAACCGCTTCTTCTTCTTTATCTGCACCGTAAAATTTCACTAGATTTTTACATGGCCATTTACCTCTATCTTTGAGCTGTTTAATCTTTTCGGGATCATTTATATACTTTAAATAAAAATCTTCAAACATGGGTTTGATTTGCTGCGTGTCTTTTGCTGATGATCTTTTACCTGGGTAGGGAGTGCGTCCGGTATAACTCCCAAATGTAACCCTTCTCCCACGATTTTTTTCCAATACTTGTGCAACACGTTCATCACCAAATATCTTTCGTATTCTACTAATTTGATCATTAACAAGTGCATTCATAGGATAAAGTAGTAATGCTCTACACCCTCGCATTTGTGCAGATTCAGGCCTTTCACTTGCCTCAAGAATAAGTGATCCTAAGATAGGAATTAAGAAAGTTTCAGTTTTTCCAGAACCAGTCCCCGTAGCGACAATAATATCCCGATTTTTGCCTAAAACAGCTTCTAAAGCCTTGGATTGGTGGGCATATATAGAAGGATATATCCCTACTCCCGGATCAAGAGTGGATAAATAACTCAGAGTCTCCTTAACAGTATTCGGAATAGTCAGCTCCTCGTAGGAAGTACCGTATTTATATACTGCAGTTGATTCAATATATGGCCGCTGGCTAATACAACCTGCTTGATCCAGTAAACAACGTCGCTCTGAAATTAAGGTAGTGTTTCTGATATGATATAGTGCTTCCAAGTAAGCTCTAAGTGTCTCATGTAATTCCTTGGTTACAGTAAATACTCCATAATCATTACTATTCATACCGCTCCTCCTTAATTTTAAGACCAAGACACTGCAGCTTATCTACAACTATGCTTTTCCATTCGGGTTGTATATCGTACTTTAACGGCAATCTTCCTATTTCAGTTGAACACTCCATCCCTACAGCTGTTAAAAGCCGAAGTTCTTCAGGGGGCAACCAATTATTAAATGTTATGGTATTGCCTGTCCAGGCTGCTTCAACCTCATTGTTATAGAGCAAATCTAATCCATATAGCAGGCGACGCACAATATAATTTGGAACGCAGGCGTCTGCTTCAAGTGAAGTAGATGAAAATTTCCCAAACCAAAAGGTACGCGGTATACTTTTCGAACGAAACAAGATCAAATCTGTTGTTGGGATGTTACTCGTTTTTTTAAAATCTTCATATACTAGCCATCTATAATATTGCAATTTGTTTTTTGACCAAGGACAATATACCTCGAAATTTTCATAACTGGCTGCTGATTGGTGCAATTGCTCATTAGCAGATTTCATTGTCTGCCTGGTCCAACTTATTAAATCCGACGGAGTATCTCCAAGCCAATTATCGAATTGTTGCCATAAAATAGGGTGCCGGGGGTTGGCCTCTACTAAGGAAAGTTTATCGACAAATCTTACAAATCCGGCTACTTTAATTATCGGGCTAAATAATGTGTTCAAATTATACGTTGGAAGGCTACCAACTACTAAAGCATTTGAAGTATTTGTTATATCTACAAACCTTATTGGAGCCGGTGCCCAATAGCCCATTCCAAGTTCGACCACATCTCGTAAATCCCTTAGTATATTAAGAATTCTTCTAATAATAATTTCTAATTGTTCGTTTGAATATTTTGGAATACCCAATTGATTAGTACACTTTAATAGAGGACTTATTTGCCGCCTTATTGTATTGGTAATCTTAGTTATATATATAGGCTCAAATTCTTCTCCGATAACAGATATAGAATGGATATTTTTTCTTAGATAATCTGCTATCACAAGATCAAAGTGATGGGAATATATTGGTCCACTTTCGCCCGAGCATATATGTAACAAAAGTTTGAGGGCAGTATCGCTCGACTCTAACGAAACATTTATCATACTAAGCTCCTAAAATATTCAAAGCCAACAATTTGTTAATTCTTTCGTCAGGCTGCTCAGCATCGAGTTTACCTCCTGCTATAAGTTCTTTATGTATTGAAAAATCAACATTTAATAAAATGCCCCTGGGAATCAACCAACCAAATGCCAACGACTGTATCATAGAGCTACTAGCTTTCATTTTTTCTATGTTCATTGCAGCTTTTTGTAGGAATCGGTCCCTAATGACTGTTGAAAAGCCTCCAAGACAATTAAATTCTTCGTATAATTCATCCCAGTTTTCCGGAATATCAACTGGGCATTTATTCCATTCATTGTATTTATGTATCGAAATTACCCCTTCCTGAATGTCATTCGTTTCCCATTTTTTTCGCCATTCAAGGCAATCGGTATCAAATATTGGTCCACTATCACAAAGCATCAAGGGACATTCGAGCGAAGCCGGTCCTTTAACCAAGGTGCAGATAATAATTGTTTTAAGTGGATTTATTCCTATTGCTTGGTCTTCAATGTATTTGTTTAATCTTGGTGCGAAAGTCTCAAATGCTGAAAGGTTTACCCCTTCAATTATGAGTGTACTAATCATCTCACTTGTTGAAGCTTCTACCAGAAAACTATCAAATATTGTTCTGAAATTATTTCCATCTAATAATCCAACGGGAATATAACAAATAGAAGTGTTTGTTGCCGATATAGTTCTAGCACATATATGAGCTAATATAGAAGCAAAGGAGCCCTTAAATGAGATAGTTCCCTGTGAAAGGATGGTGACTATTAGTTCTTTAGAAAATTGTTTAGCTCCAAATGATGTCATTCCTATCGATTTAAAATTCTGAATAAAGGTTTTGTCCAGCTTTTCTATAGAGTCATATTCCAAAAATATATCAAGCCCAAAAATTCTTTCAAAAAATATGCTATTAGTTGCCGCCCGTCCGGCTGTTAATCCAAGTTCCTGATTACTGTACCCAGATCTTATTTCAATAAGAGCCTCGGCTTCTGATTTTAATAGAGCGGCCATTTCCTCAAGCTTTTCATTTAAATCGTTGGTTAATGAATCGGTTAGCTCCGAATTGTAATCATGAAGATTTTTAATTTGATGTTCTAATGTTGTAATATTCCGGTCAATCTTGGCATCATTATTTTTTAGTTCTTGTGCGAAACTTCCTTGGAAATCTGAAATCATATTTTGTAATTCAATAATTTTTGCATTCAGCCTATCAAATTTATTATTTTTAGCTATTAATCCTTGTTCAAATCTTTCCTGGAACTCTGTATTTATTTTTTCCAATACAGCAATTTTTGTGTTCAAACCGTCAATTTGATTTAGTGATTTTAACATTTTTAATTCCAATTCTGACTTTGCAAAAGAGATATAATATTCAATTTTTGTATCTTCTAAAAAATATCCGTAATCATAAAACCGTTTTAATAATTCTTTTGATATTTCCGATTCCTCGTTAAAAGATAACAAAAACTTAAAACAGCCTATATCCAATTGTGAGTTGGGGGGAATTGGAGTCCCCCCTTCAAAATCTTGATCATTATGATATTGCACTAAAAGATTATCTAACACTGGGTGCGACTTGATCCAAGCAAGCCATAGCTCTGAGAATAGTTCCCAATTACCATCTGTCCAATGGCCAATTCTCCAGATGTAACTTCTAAAGCGCTCTTTGATTTCAGCACCAGATCCTTTTCTGAATCCTTTTACAGGAGGCAACTTTAAGGTTATTTTCTTCCAAGCATAATAATCTATTTCTTTACAAAATGCCATAATGTCATCTTTTGGTCTTTTACTTATAAAATCTCTCTTTGCTTTAGGATAAGATTTACATTCCATTTTTCTCCTCCCTAGCTAAATAGTTTTAGTTGAATTGATATCTCTTGGATAACTGATCTAATATAGGGTAACAAGAATGAAGGTACAAAACGATTACCGATAAGTTTTTTGATTAGGATATAATCATCCTCGTTAAACCAATGTTTAGTCAGTTTTAGGTTTGGAAATTCCTTTATCCCCCCAATCGGATAAAGGTTATTCTCTAACGAGATTTGTGCTATTATCCACTTAAGCTTTTTCCGATTGGAATCCGTTAATGATATTTTTTCATCTGTATTTAATTCATTATCAACTTCTACCTTTCCGTAATTACCGAAGTCAATTACTAGCTTCCCTTTACCGAGCAGTTGGACTATTTCATCTTTCAATTGCTGCTCAAATGCTTTGTGGCTACCTTCAGGAATGCTATACTCCTTCAATAGCTTTTTGTTATCTCCTTGAATGCCTATCAATACACTTGCTTTCTTAGGTAAAGAAACCTGAACCAATGATGTATTACCTAAGAGTATCTTTTTAAGTTGAAATGTAGTATATGAAGAGAAAGCTGGAGAAGAGATATATTCGTTCGTCTCACTATCTTGAAAAGTAAATTCAACACCAGGTATATACTGGTCGCAAAACATGCTTTGGGTATGATATAGACTTATACTAATATCCGGGTATCCGTCAATCCATAGGTGTGTGCGCCCTAATGGTAATGGATTAAGAGCAAATATTATTGGCATCTGTCCGCACAAATTAATCTTTTTTGTATATTGGGGAAGAGCCTCTGACACAAATATTAATTCATGAAAATCCTCCGATGTTGTATTTCTATCTATTGAAAGAAATATAAATTTTGTCTCAGATATTTGTAAAGATCCATCATCTAGTATTCTATCAGGGATTGGAAACAACGTACTTAATGTCAAAGGAGGATGTTTAATTTGGTAATTCAATTTATTATTAACCCATTTTTCAACAGTCGGATTTTGTGCATCAGGCAAACAAATCATTTTACAAAGCCATTGGTCATTTGTATTTAGTTTTTCTTGGGGAAGCACATTATTAGGTAGCCATCCTAACATTCCCAAATTCATATGCCATACAATAAAATACTGTTGTCCCCAAATTAGCGATTGCTTTTTATGTAATCTCATTCCACTGCCATCCGAGCAATAAAAGACATTATAATTTTTCTGATCTAACCCATCGATAGAAGAACATATCATTTGTTCGTAAGGAGGCGTCACCTCATCGCTGGTTTGAAGAGCATAAGATTCCATTGTTTTTACCGGAATGCGTATTCCACCTACCTTAATTTCGGGTATGGAGATCTTGACTTGCCCAAAGAGACCAAAAGGAATAGATATTTCTCCCTTTTCTAGAGGATAATCATAGATTAATATTTCCAGATACCAATTTGACGAATTGTATGTACGAATGTACAACTTGGGAAAGGGATGAAATCTAAATCCAAGATGGCCATTATTACCATTAGTTCCGTTTCTGGGATGATAATTCTCACAGGCTTCAGGGGCAGCACCATTAATATGAGCAAAATATGGTTTCTTTACATTTCCTCTTCGAAGAGTACATTCAATTCCGCAAACTGGACAAGTATAGCGATTGGCAGTTCGAATAGCATCTTTAGCATTTATATCTTGTTGGCTAACTTTATCAAAAGCCCATTCCAAAATGAAGCACCTTCTTATTGCATTTGCGAATTTGATACTATTAATTATTTATCCACTAAGTCTGTATTTGTAGACTATCACAAGTCAACAACACGCTTAATTGGTAACTGGCTGGGCCTTTTTATCAGGTAAAACTTGCCCTATCACCTTTAGATACAAACTTTCGCACACTATATAAAACTACTTGTTTATCAAATTCTTTTAGACTTTAGTATAAGCCTAAAGGGTTCTTTTCCTAAATAATTCCATACAATTCCACAAAAACCCTTTTCATTCCGCGCATTAATTCTATTTTCACGCAATTATGTACCCCCGTAGGTACATATTTTGTTACATTACCTTGTCTGCGGGAACTAAATGCACAAATAAAAAAGGGTCCTAATGCCCAAAACCCTAGATATAGCCTTATTTACGCTCTATCAACACCACCGTCTCAACATGGCTGGTTCTCGGGAACATATACCAATTGCTTTACCTGGGTTTTCATAATCTTCCTAATATATCATATCTTATTGAGTTTGATTGAATATGCTAACCCCCCATCAGAAGGTTAACAGCTTAATTGTTTTTTTATCCATAACAAAATAAGTAACCGCTCATGCTATATTTTTCCTTAATTAATGTTAAGTTTTAGGTATGGCACATTGACATTAATATGTCAAATTAACGGAATAGCACCGCCACCGTCCGATAATAGATGATTATCTCGCAATTCATTTACGCTATGGTAAATTGCCAGTAGACATCTTCCCTCAGAAATATTACCTTGGCTTTTGGGCTTTTAAATTACATTTAAGTATCCTCGTTCAATACATACTTCAACCTCAATTTTTATATCTGGTAAATTATGGTGTAATGGAGTAATATTTGTCATAGTAATGTATACGATCTATTAACTTGGGGAGGCTTATTATGAGAAAAACTCTAATCGTACTGTTTACCCTACTTATATGCGTAGCTTTTGCCGCACCAGCCATAGCAGCACCCACCGTCAACCTAAACGGCCAGCAGCTATCATTTGATGTTCCACCCACAATAGAGAATGGCCGGACCCTGGTGCCACTCCGGGCTATCTTTGAAGCCATGGGGGCCACTGTCACCTGGGACCAGAATACCCGGACTGCCACAGCAGTAAAAGACGGTACCACTGTAGTCTTAAAAATTGGTTCCACTACACCTACTATAAACGGCCAGGTTAAGCAGTTGGATGTTCCGGCCAAGATCGTTAACGGCCGCACTCTTGCGCCACTTAGATTCATAGGCGAGGCATTTGGCGGTACAGTTGAGTGGAACCAAGCCTCGCAGCTGATTTCCATAACTGCAGTTCCAACCTCAGGCACCCCTCCCCCGTCAGATATTTATGTCCACTTCATAGACGTCGGTCAGGCGGATGCAATATACATCGAGCTCCCCGACAATAACGACATCCTGATTGATGCCGGCAATAGAGCTGACGGGCCACTGGTGGTCAATTATCTTAAGACCCAGGGCGTTGATGATATCGAACTGCTAATAGCCACTCACCCGCATGAGGACCATATAGGCGGCTTACCTGATGTGCTGGATGCTTTTGTAGTAGAGAGCATTCTGGACAGCGGCTATGCAGCCACTACTAACATATACAAAGAATACAGCAGTAAAGCCCAGGCCGAAGGGTGCACCTGGGTTAGTGATAATTGCCAAACATACTCCTGGGGAGCTATCACCCTGCAGATCCTGACTGGGAATCAGACCTGGGGCAGCAATACCAACGATTACTCTGTAGTCTGCCGCCTTGATACCGGCGATATAGAGTTCATGTTTACCGGTGATGCAGAGACTGCAGTAGAAGATATCCTGACCGGAACACTGGAAGCAGAAATTCTTAAAGTTGGTCACCATGGCAGCACCTCATCCAGCAGCTTGGCTTTTCTTAACAAAGTAGATCCGGAAGTTGCTGTTATAAGCGTAGGCGAAGGCAATACATACGGGCACCCGCACGAGGAGACCTTAGGTAATCTCGAAAACATCGGAGCTAGTATTTACAGGACAGATCTGAATGGAACGATTGTTGTCAGAACAAACGGCTCTACCTACACCGTAAGCACAGATACCAATCCACAGGTACCTGTAACAGTATCACCCATACCCATACAAAATCCTGCAGGAAATGCACCCAAGCTAATACCAGATCCAACGGATACCAGCGATTGGATTGCCATAACCAATATTGATCTGCAAGGAGAAGTAGTAACAATCAAGAACAATTCGATATGGACGGTGGATATGACCGGTTGGTATCTGGTCAGCGTAACAGGCAATCAGACTTTTTACTTCCCGAATAACTTTACCCTGGCTGGTGGCGACACTGTTTATATAACAAGTGGCAAAGGAGCTATCGACCAATACCCCACTTACTTGAAGTGGACCGGGTCATATATCTGGAATAACGATGGGGACCCAGGAAAGTTATATAATGCCTACGGTCAGTTAGTGGCACAGTGGCCGTAAATATTTATGGTATTTTGAGAATAATTTAAGCAAAGTTCTATGGATTGGGGAGATACGAATGGGTTTAGTAGTTACCATCCCTCAAAATGTCATTACATACACAGAAAATCAAAAGCAGAAGTGGATCAACGGTGAACGGGAAGACTGTCCGGAAGGCTACTGTAAAAACCTGCCCGGTTCATACGGGTTTGGAGAATACCTTGTTGGACAACACTTTGCAGCTCAAGGCTATAACTGGATTCATCATGATTTCAATATTTTTGGCGGTAATAAACCTGGTAAATACCCAAAAGCAGAAGAAATATTTATAGAGTATTTTGGCAGTGATCGTTATGAAACACTAAGATACTTTCACCGAAATTTCAAACCCTTGGAGGAACCAGATTTATTAATTTATAAACCTGACTTATCTGAAATTAGGTTTGCAGAATCTAAAAGAGCCGATACCAAAGATAAAATGAGACCCGCTCAAATAAAAGGGCTTGCTATTATATCTGTATTACTTAATTGTAAAGCTGAAATATTTTGGGTGGTCAAAGAGGGTGATTTAGTATATCCAGATCCTATTCAAATTTCTTTCCCATAGATAATTACCTTAAAGGATGTGTACAAATGAGTAAATATTCTCCATTAAAACAGTATTTAGAAAACTTATTAGAAAGAGAAATAACACTTACCTTCACTGAAATAGAATTAATTTTAGGATTTGATCTGCCAAGATCAGCCTATATCTACTCAGCTTGGTGGGCAAATGACAAGTCACATAATCAAGCTGAGCAGAGTTGGCTTACCGCTGGTTGGGAGACATGTAAAGTGCTACTTAATAACCGAGTTACCTTTAGAAAAATGAGATAAATTCCCCACCATAGTGACCAGATATCCTAATAATAATCATCAATTTCTTGAATTAAGGCTTCTGAGCCGATGTATAAGGTAGAACCGATAAAGCCCAAGGCCAATAACCCAAGGCTCATGTTGATCCATAGCAATTTACGGCTGCTGTTTAAGATAGTTAACTCCATCAGGATTATTAATACAGCAGGAATGCTATTCAAAAAAGGGGTTGGTATCATAATTAGCATACTCAAGATGACTACTACCAACGATGCAAGTCTAACCTCAATTTGGTTAAGCCCAACTGATAGGCTATTGTTTAAGAAGCGTTTTTCTAACTTTTCACACAAAGGCAAAGCTTTTATTTCAATTTTATTGATAAGCGCCTGAGATATCTCTAGTTTACCAACTGCTTTAGGTACCCATAAATGAGTTCTCCCTAGCGTACGCTGAAATGCCCAAACGCAAAGAAGACCGGCTGGAATAAAGCCTATTCCAGGGGGTAAGGGTATAGTTAATGGTAACGCCATAACTATAAGCATTAAGTTAAAACTCTGGGAACCAAAAGCTTTGATTAAATCATCGACTGTAAGCCTGGATTTGCTGTTTGATATAGTATTTCTAATTACTTTGCTTGGTGTTTCATGTCCTGACATCCGATTCATTAAATTATCGATTCCTTTCCATAGACTTAGGGTTAATAATTTATTTAATCATATAACACCAAATTATAGCTTAGCATATTACATCAGTCAAACTAGTTTCTTTCGGCTATATTCCCCCAGATGTGCTCGGACGAAATAATAAATACACCCTCATATTGCAAACATTTGTTCCCCTCCAATTTCCCCTTTCTTGTATCATATATACAAACTCATCTAAATACTAAAGGAGTGATACCATGCCTACTGCTGCTGTTTATGCCCGCCAACCTGTCTATATCAAAATAGGCCGTATATGATGCTTTTGGTGAGTGTAGTACAAGGCCAGTAGCAACCGGCGATATAGCCGGCGTACCTTGATATGGAGATGGGCTAGTGTGCAAGGCTAGCTGCCAGGGGCAGATCACGAAGCGAATCGTAGGGTCTGCCCCTCAGTCGCCTATAAGCATACGCCCATAGGCTCCATGTCAAGGTTTGCGGATGGCCTATTCTTTACTTGATATATAGGATTATTTGACCGCAGGAAGGAATATGGAAATATTAAACAGAATAAGTAAAATATAATAATATCTTGTAATTCAAATTTAAAAAAAATGGCAGTCAATAACTTGCTTGATGAGGAGAATGTTTATGAAGTTAACTGAAACACAAAAAAACTTCAGAAAACAAATGGAACATTACAAACAAAGAGAGCAAATAAATAATGATAATTACAGTGAGTGTTTTAATGACCCTACTTCAAAAAACAACCGAGATAAAAATAGCTGTACATCAACAGTTATAATTATAATTCTAGTTATCGGTCTGACATTTATTTTAAAATTGACTTTAGACCCTCGCCCTTTGGCAAATTCAGCTCCTGTTAAAACAAATATTAACCAGGGTATTAACGAAACAACGCAAGAGCACAGTATGAAAACAATAACAGATGAGCAGACAGCTGATAATATTTCAAACGAGATGGCCGATTATTATTCCCAGTTTAATTGGTATAATAGTGAATTTGGGATTGTTAATGATTCTGCTACAAGTAGTTATGGCGTTGTATCAATAAAGGGGAGAGCTATACCATTCGGGAGAAGTTATTCTTACGTTGAGATAACTTATGGCATCTATTCTATGAATGGAAGCAAAACGGGTACTGTATAATGCCCCCGCTTGTCAAGACACGATTTTGGAATTATTAAGATAAATCCTCCTTCCATTATTTGGTGTTTATGCAGCTGCTTTTTGCTGACTGCGATAGATCGAGTACGGGGTAACATTGTCCAATCCCTGGTGGTCCCTAACATAGTTATAGTGCTGAATGTATTCTTTGGTCATTGCTTTGGCTTCTTTAACGGTTTCCGGACGT
>LNQE01001844.1_pt1 | contig 64881 bp, 60 predicted proteins | sample 603111 | NCBI WGS metagenome assembly LNQE01 (sample SAMN04260313, study PRJNA301899) | hydrocarbon metagenome | isolation source: hydrocarbon-contaminated ditch | place: Germany: Bremen | collected 1998
AAGTATTGAAAAATGCCAGACTGGGATTATTAAAATCAATATCTGATCTATGTAGGTTTATAGCGGATTTTAGCAAAATCGTGTTATAAATGATGCTTTTTTTGAACTATTAAACAGGATTTTTCCATTTGATATAGTATATATAATTAGTTAGGATATATAATTAGGGGTAAAGTTCATAAAAAGTATAGCATAATTGGATGGTGTATTTTGTGGAACTGAACGAGAGACAAGAGAAAATCCTGGAAATAGTAAAAGAATACGGACCTATAACCGGCGAGAAAATAGCCGATTTATTGTGTGTCACCAGAGCTGCGTTAAGGCCTGATCTGGCAGTTCTGACCATGTCAGGGTTTCTGGAAGCCAAGCCGCGGGTTGGGTACACCTTTAAAACCGAAGCAGTGGATAATGAAATCCAGCGTATTTTAAATCATTACCGGGTAGGGGATGTACAGTCTATGCCGGTGGTGCTGAAAGAAAGCTGCAGCATTTATGATGCTATAGTGACCCTGTTTGTACAGGATACCGGAACAATATTTATTATTGATGACCACAATTTTTTGACTGGTGTAGTATCGCGTAAAGATTTTTTGAAAACTACTCTAGGTCAGGCAGATATTCATAAAATGCCAGTAAGTGTGATAATGACTCGTATGCCTAATATTATTACTACTACAACTGATGAAACAGTAGTTGATGCCGTGAAAAAAATAGTAGAACAGGAAATAGACAGCCTTCCCGTAGTTAAATATCTCCTGGATCAAGAAGGTGAAGAGCGTCCGGAGGTTGTGGGCAAACTTACCAAAACTAATATTGCCAGATTATTTTTAGACCTGGCTTCGAGACATAACGAAAGGGGGTAAAAATTGGTGAATCATCTGCCGGGAGTCTTTATAGTCTCGGATTCTATAGGTGAAACTGCAGAGATGGTAGTGAGGGCTGCTGCCAGTCAGTTTAATTCAGGGGAGATGGAGATCAGACAGGTACCCAACATATCCAATATCGAGACTATCGATCAAGTTATCCATCAGGCAGCAGCTAATAAATTCCTGGTAGCATATACTCTGGTCATAGATGAACTTGCACTTCACCTCAGGACTGAAGCTGAAAAATATGGGGTGATTTGTATTGATATCCTGGGACCGGTGATTGCAGCATTTAATAATGTCAGTCATATAGAACCCAGAAGGGAACCAGGTTTGCTGCGAAAAGTCGATGAAATGTATTATCGGCGCATCGAGGCGGTGGAATTTGCAGTTCGTTACGATGATGGCAAAGATCCGCGGGGAATAGAGCTTTCGGATATAGTCCTTGTTGGTGTATCTCGTACCTCAAAGACTCCGCTGTCTATGTACCTGGCGCACAAACGCATCAAAGTGGCTAATGTTCCACTGGTGCCAGAGGTCCAACCTCCAGAAGAATTATTTGCTGCTCAAAGGGGTAAAGTGATAGGTCTTACCATAAATCTGGAGCAACTCAATCAGATCCGTACCGAAAGGCTTAAAACACTGGGTCTGAAAGGTCAGGCCAATTACGCTAATCCAGAAAGAATTGGAGAGGAGCTTGAATTTGCCCATAGAATAATGAAAAGATTGGGATGTCCGGTAATTGAAGTTACTAACCGGGCTGTGGAAGAAACCGCCAGCAAAATCCTGGAAATATACTATAGGAGGTTAAGTAATGTCTGATAGTAAGTATATATACTTATTTGAAGAAGGGGATGCCGAGATGCGCTCCTTATTAGGGGGGAAAGGAGCCAATCTGGCGGAGATGACGCGCATTGGGTTGCCAGTTCCTCCGGGGTTCACAATCAGTACCGAAGCCTGCAACGAGTACCTTGCTGCGGACAGGAATTTTCCTGCTGGAATGTTGGACAAAGCATTTGCAGCCCTGAGTATACTGGAAGAAAGAACGGGCAAGAAGTTCGGAGATAAAAATAATCCCCTGCTGGTATCAGTAAGATCCGGAGCGGCTGTTTCCATGCCCGGTATGATGGATACCGTACTGAATCTGGGTCTTAATGATCATTCGGTCCAGGGATTATCAGAGCTGACCGGAGATGAGAGATTTGCTTATGATTGTTATCGCAGATTCATACAAATGTTCAGCAATGTGGTATTGGATATAGATCATACTAGATTTGACGATATTGTAGAGCGATACAAAAGGAAATTAAGATTAATATTTGACTACGAAATACCTGCTGAAGAGTTAAAAGCTATCATTAATGAGTATAAATTACTGGTAGAAAAAGATAAAGGCTTTGAATTCCCTCAGGATGTACGAGAGCAGATGATCATGGCTGTTAAGGCAGTTTTTGATTCCTGGAATAACCAGAGAGCTATTGTATATAGGCGTATCAACAAAATAGATGACCATCTGGGTACAGCTGTAAACATACAATGTATGGCATTCGGAAATATGGGACAGGACTGTGGAACAGGGGTTGCTTTCACTCGTAACCCTTCCACCGGTGAAAAAGAGCTTTATGGGGAATTCCTGGTCAACGCTCAGGGTGAAGACGTTGTGGCAGGTATAAGAACACCAACTCCGATCAGCAAACTGAAGGAAGAGTTGCCGGTAGTATATGAGCAGTTTATTGATACCTGTGAGAAACTGGAGAACCATTACCGTGACCTGCAGGATATAGAGTTCACAGTTGAAAAAGGGAAATTATATATGCTGCAGACCCGCAACGGCAAAAGGACTGCCCGGGCGGCAGTCAAAACCGCTGTTGATATGGTGGAAGAAGGTATCATCAATATAAATGAAGCTATAATGAGGGTCGATGCTGAGCAGATCAACCAGCTGCTGCACCGGCAGATTGACAGTAGTGCAGATTTCAGACCGATTGCAGTGGGCCTGCCCGCATCTCCCGGGGCAGCATGCGGCAAAGTGGTATTCGATGCTAATGCAGCTGAAAAACAGGGCTCAGCTGGAGAAAAGGTGGTATTGGTAAGAAGTGAAACTGCGCCAGATGACATACACGGTATTGTACATGCCGAAGGGATCCTAACCTCACGAGGCGGAATGACTTCGCATGCGGCAGTTGTAGCCAGGGGTATGGGAAAACCCTGTGTATGCGGATGCGAAAGTATAACGATAGATGCCGAGCAGAAATATTTTAAGGTAGGAAATATTAGAATAGCCGAGGGAGATATTATCACCCTCGATGGTGCCACCGGGGGAGTAATGTTAGGCGAAGTCCCCATGATCGAACCTACTCTATCTGATGAGTTTGAAAAGCTCTTACAGTGGGCCAATGATATTAAGATGCTGGCGGTAAGAGCCAATGCAGACACCCCGGAAGATGCTGCCAGAGCAAGGGATTTCGGAGCAGAAGGGATTGGTCTGTGTAGAACTGAGCATATGTTTATGGCTCAGGAGCGGTTACCTGCGGTGCAGGAGATGATAATGGCCGAGACTCTGGAAGACAGAGAAGCCGCATTAGAAAAACTGCTCCCCTTCCAGCGGGAAGATTTTTACGGCATTTTAAAGGCTATGTCCCCTCATCCGGTAACGATCCGGTTGTTGGACCCACCTTTACATGAATTCCTTCCGGACAAGGAATCGCTTATGCTGGAGATAGCCGAGCTAAAATTTAGAAACAGCAGCCCCTCTCAGATATTTAAAAAAGAAGAACTGCTGAAAAAGATACATAATTTATCAGAAGCTAACCCAATGCTGGGGCACCGCGGATGTCGGTTAGGTCTTACATATCCTGAGATATACCGTATGCAGGTGAGGGCAATTTTCGAAGCTGTAAGCAAATTAAAGATGGAAAATGTTAAGACTTTTGCAGAAATAGAGATTCCGCTGGTTATCGATGTGGCTGAATTCGTCTTTTTGAAAAAAGAAATTTATGAAGTCTATGAAGAAGTCAAGGCTGAGACCGGGCAGGAACTTGATTTCGCCCTGGGAACCATGCTGGAACTTCCCAGAGCCTGTATAATGGCTGACGAATTAGCGGTTGAAGCGGAATTCTTTTCTTTTGGCACCAACGATCTGACCCAGACTACCCTGGGGTTCAGCAGGGATGATGCTGAAGGCAAATTCATACCCATATACCTGGAAAGGAAAATCATGAAGGACAATCCTTTTGCGGTACTTGACCGTAAAGGAGTGGGCAGTTTGATGATAATGGCCATCGAAAAGGCCAATGCCACCAAACCCGGAATTTTAATGGGTATCTGCGGTGAACATGGGGGAGAGCCCAGCTCGATCGAGTTTTGCCATCAAATAGGACTCAATTATGTGAGCTGTTCACCATACAGGATTCCAATTGCCAGATTGGCGGCAGCTCAGGCTGCTCTAATCGAAAAAGACCAATCCAAGTAAGGTTAGAATAGCATGGGTTTAGCCCACAAGGTCTTATGTACCAATGGGCTAGAGAGACTTCATATAAAATAAAGTAAGGGTACTATCTCTCAGTGAGTTAAGAGGCAGTACCCTTACTTTCATTTATTTTAAATAAAAAAGAGTGTACCTCGTTAGGGGCACATTCTATCTATATGATAAGACATAGCAAGGTATTGACAAATGGGGAGAAACATGAGAATATATGACTATTAGTCATATGACTAATAGTCATATGACTAATAGTCGCACAAAAAAGGAAGATGATTAAAATGCCTAAAGAAACGTTCTTTAATTTGCCGGAAAGTAAGAGAACCCGAATTATTGATGCAGCTATAGACGAGTTTTCAAAGTCACATTACAGTAATGTCACAATTGATAATATTGTTAAGAATGCGGAAATTCCAAAAGGAAGTTTCTATCAATACTTTCAAAATAAAGACGACTTATATGTATATCTTTTTACAGAACTAGGAGATACAAAGATTGCTTTATTTGAACAGTTAAAATCAGAAATTCAAAAGATCAGTTTCAGAGAATACATGATGAAGTATATCGTCGAGTTAAAAAAACTTGAAGGTTCCGGCACAAGAATGGTACAGCTAAAGCAAGAGTTTTTAAACCAATGTCCCCAAGAAATTAAAAAACAGATATTAAGAGAAGAGATGCCAAAATCTATTAAGTTATTTGACGAAGTCATTGACGCGTACATCAAAAAAGGAGAATTCAGAAAGGATTTAGACAGCAAATCTGCAGCATATGTGACGGTGATGAGCCTAAGCAATTTAGAGTATTATCCATTTTGTGAGGAAGAAGCTATTTTAGCGGTGCTGATGAATGTCATCGACTTTTTAATACGTGGTATGGAGGGAAACGTCGTTGTAGATAGATGAAAATAGCTGGGGGGATTAGAGTGTTAATCATATCTAAGAATTTAACATTTAATGAAACAGTATAGACTTTCCAAGTTGAAAAAGGTTATATATATGCTAGGGTAGTGAGCGGAAATGAAGATGGCAAAACGGCTATCTACATCCATGGGGGAGGATCCGGGGGTAATCACACCATGCTTTTAAGACCCGCGAAATGGATGATTGAAAAAGGCCTGTTTTCAAGAGTGATATTGCCTGATCGAAGGGGTGAGGGCTTTAGCAGCCCGCTCACAAAGAAGCTAACTATTAAAGACCATGCTGTAGATATGAAAAACCTGCTTGATGCATTGGGTATTGAAGAAAAAGTCACTGCCCTTGGACTGTCCTATGGAGGAGCAATAGCCCTTACGCTGGCTAGTTTAGATAATCGTATCGATGAAGTAATACTAATGGCATCTTCACCTTCTTTAGAAGAGGTAAAGGGATTTAGAGGTTTTCTCTATAAACACAACGTATTGGAGCCTATAGTAAAAATTTTTTACAAATTGTATTTGGGTAAAAAAGAACTAAGATACCCAAGTTTTGAGAATGTTTATGATCTAAAAAATGAAAAAGACATAATGAAGCTTTTCACTGACGCAATGAAGCATACTGATCAGAAAATGTATGAAAGTCTAATGCTTCAGAATGCATCAACACTTGATAAGAATAACAGCAGTATCACAAAAGATATAACACTTAATATTCCAATCTACCAAGTCATTGGTGAACAGGATGAGATATGGGAAACAAATATTTCTTCCTACAAAAGCAGGTTTCCAAAACTGAACAGTATAAGGATACCAGGAGCTAATCATAAAGGATGCCTCCTGAGGGCCAGCGAGTTTTATGAGGCGTTATTAAATATTTATAGGAAAATCGAATAAATAAAAACTTAAGGGGGATATACTGATCATGTACATATTATTAGGGTTTATGCGTACTTTATTCCTTTTTGCAACTGGCAGGGTTAAATTTTACAAGGAGAGTATTGGTCGAGAGTTCGTGATGGAAGATGGTAAAAGATTTACTGTTTTCCGCCATGTAAAAATCAAACCATTCCGAAGAGATGCTCGTAAACCCGAAGCGGTTTTTATAATCAGATTTCTGCCTAAAGATATGAGTATTGAAGAAAATAAGAAATTTTCAAGATTACCTATGATGATCTTTATGGGCTTCAGAGGATTTGCCTCTAAGTTTTGGATGGTGGATGAAACAAGCGGGCTTTGTCAGGGATTATACGAGTGGGATACCTTACATGATGCTGAAAACTACTCAAAATCCACTGCAGTTAGATTCATGACCAAGAGATCTGTTCCCGGTTCAGTCACTTTTGAAATCTTACCTCAAAGAGAAGAAAAGTATCGGCAATATAGATAAGTTGTTAATGAATTTCTGAAGTGGGGTGTTCAAAGTGAGGACAGCCAAAAGAGCATTATTAGGAGTAATGTTCTAATACTAATTTTTATAGTTGTCTTTTGGGGTAAGGTATTTGGAACTGGTTCTACACCTGCGATTACAAATATAGATGGAGATATAGTCCCTGGTAGTATAGCTTCACTAGAAAAAATCGTTCTTGGAGGGGTGAAGCAAAGTATTCTTATAAGAGGAAATGATAAGAATAATCCAATTAATGAATTGGGCTTTTTGGGTAACCCCAGTCATCCAGCAGTAGTGGGTTCTTTAGAGCGGTCATCACCCCGGATTAGGGCTTTCTTCAATGGAATTGAAGACCTGACAGCCATGATGAGAGGGATATTAAGGAGTTTTCAGAAGAACTGGTAAGAACCTATCATTATTCTCTTGGCAGAAATATAACGGCGATTGGTCTATTGGGTTATTTGCCGCTCAGGCTGCCCTTAAGAATAGTAAATAGATTGTATTGCAGCATACATAGATGATATAACGCTCATCGGTTCTGTTTAGGCTGATGAGCGTTCTTATCTCGGTGCATTGATCATAATAGTATTAACAGGTTTACCTGCAGCCGAGTACATAGATCAGGTTTCTTCTTTTAATCTGATATAGGCAGACATTATGGGGATAATGTAATAAGAATAACATCTGCTGAGAACTTTTTCCCATTCAGCTAAGCAGACTGGTTTCCCCAGTGTTGTTGTCAGATCAGTCAATTTGACTTACATCATAAAAATCCTGTTACTAAACAGAGGAATCATACTATATATCCTTGTTAGTAAAGTTCATAGATAAAATTTATGTGTATAAATAAAGGATTACTTGCTTATTTGTAGTATTAAGAATATATAGTTAGGGGTGGCAGCATGACGAAGATGAAAATAATTGCTATCAATGGCAGCCCGAATGTAAAAGGCAATACTGCCTATTTATTGCAGGAGGCTCTAAATGAATGTACAAATATGGGCGCCAATACTAAAATCATTAACTGTCAGCAGCTGGTGAAAAGACAAAAAATGCCTTTTTGCATTGCCTGTTCATCTCCCTGTTCAGGTAAATGTTATGAAGGTTCTGAATTTGAAAAAGCATTTAACACCATTTCCATGGCCGATGGATTGATCGTGGGGAGTCCGGTATATTTTGGCACAGTTAGTGCTCAGTTGAAAGCGGTCTGGGATAAAGGAAGAAAAATAAGAAGTGAAAAAAAGCTTATGAATGTTGTGGGTGGAGCGATCTCGGTCGGCTCATCAAGATTCGGGGGTCAGGAAACAACCATAAGAGCTATACAGGATATGCTTCTGGTGCAGGGAATGATAGTAGTAGGGGATGGATATTACCAGGATGACTGTGGCCATCTGGGGGCAGCAGGGCAGAATCCGGCCTGGGAAGATGAGAATGCTATAAAAAGAGCTCGAATAATGGGAAAACGAATATTTGAGGTTGCTATGGCTACTGCTGATTTAAGAAGGCGATGAAGGATACCGGATAAAACTATAAATCCGCTGTCATCCTTGGTCGATGGACTAAGGTTTTTTTATTAGTAAGGCAATGTTCCGCAGAATGTCAGCATTAAATAAGGGCCAGGAAAACAGACCTGGTTCGAATGCTTAGAGAGGTGAGCAGGTATGAACATCCGGGAAGAAATTGAGAAAAGAGAAAAAGAGATGTTAGCTGACTATGCCACTCTGGCAGTAAACTCCCGCGGCAGAGACAGGGAGGAAGAAGCAGATCCGATCCGCTCATGTTTCATGGTCGACCGGGACCGGGTAGTTCATTCCAAATCCTTTAGACGGTTAAAACATAAAACCCAGGTCTTTATTGCTCCTCCTGGTGATCATTATAGAAGCAGGTTGACTCATACCTTGGAAGTTAATCAGATTGCCAAAACTATTGGAGCAGGCTTAAACCTTAACATAGATCTGATAGAGGCCATGGCCCTGGCTCATGACCTGGGACATACCCCATTTGCCCATGCAGGAGAACAAATACTGGATAGTTTATTAGTTTCCGGTTTTCGGCACAACGAAAACAGCATTCGGGTTTTGACCCGGATAGAGCAGCACCGGACCGGAAGAGGCTTGAATTTATCCTGGGAAGTACTGGATGGAGTTATTCATCACAGTGGATACGACTCCAGTGATAAAATGGCTGCTACTCTGGAAGGGCAAGTAATAAGGCTGAGCGACAAAATTGCTTATGTTCAGCATGATATAGATGATTCGATACGGGCAGGACTGCTGTCTCTAGAAGACGTCCCCAGGGCTTACCTGGATGTGTTGGGTTATACCCATAGTAAAAGAATAGCCACTCTTGTAAATGATACGATCAACCATACCCGTTCGTTGATCAATGAGAAAAAGCAAGTGGCAGTTAAGCCATCACCTGAGATAGATCAGGCTTTGAAAGGGCTCCGCAAGTATATGTTCGATTTTATTTACAATGGTCCGGTTTGTCAGGCTGAACGCTCCCAGGCAGGCTTTATAATAGAGCATTTATTTAAATATTATAAAGAAAACCCCAGGAAAATGACAGAAGTGTACCTGGAAATTGCTGAAGAAGAAGGATTAGATCGGGCAGTAGCAGACTACATTGCAGGAATGAGTGATGAATACTGTATTTCATCTTTTCTCGAGATTTATGTACCGCGCTCATTGGTACCTGAGGCCAGGAAGTCCTGGGAGCGTAGTTTGAAAATTGATAAAAACCAAAATATTTAGATAAAATTCGCATAATTTAAAGGAATTCTATTCAAAAAATAGAATAGTAGGTGGAGATAATTGACTAGATACTATGATGATCAAATATTAAACGACATTATGAATAGATTGGATATAGTAGATATAGTATCAGAAAGTGTGAAGCTTACCAGAAAGGGTAATCGTTACTGGGGATTGTGCCCATTTCATGAGGAAAAAACGTCATCCTTTTCGGTTACACCAGATAAAAACCTATTTTATTGTTTTGGGTGCCATGCTGGAGGCAATATATTTACCTATATAATGAAGCGGGATGGGCTTGAATTTGGAGAAGCAGTAGAAATGCTGGCCAGTCGCGCAGGAATTCAAATTGCTGTATCAAGCAAGAACCAAAAAACTGACCGGGTCAGGAAGAGCGTGCTTGAGATCAACCAGGCCGCAGCGCAGTATTATCATCAAGCACTGCTGTCCGATCAGGTGGCCCTTGATTATATGGTGAGACGCCGTGGAATTAACCGGCAGACTATTGAAGAATTTAAAATAGGATATGCCGCTGATGCCTGGAACAATTTAGAAGAATACCTGTTGAAAAAAGGTTATCCTGAACAATACCTTAAAACATCCGGATTAATCAAAAGAAGCAGTACCGATAGATATTATGATCTATTTAGAAACCGGATAGTATTTCCAATCAGCCAGTACAGTGGAGAAATTGTTGGTTTTGGAGGCAGAGTGATTGACGAGGGCATGCCCAAGTATTTAAATACTCCTGAGACCGAACTGTACTCCAAGAGGAAAAATCTCTATGGCTTATACCAGGCTAGAGAAGCAGTTCGTAAAGAAAATGAGGTGCTGCTGGTAGAAGGGTACATGGATTGTATAAAAATCCATCAAAATGGAATAAAAAATTGTGCAGCTTCCCTGGGAACTGCCTTCACCAGTGAACAAGCAGTTCTATTACGGCGTTATGCCGAAAAAGTTATCATTCTATATGATGGTGATGAAGCGGGACAGAGGGAGACTATGCGGGCCATAGATATTCTTCGGGATCAGGAATTGAATGTTGAAGTGATTACCCTTCCAGGGGATAAGGACCCTGATGAGTACTTAGAATTGTATGGAAAAGAGGAATTTTTGCATTATATAAAGAATAATAAAGTAACTTACCTGGAATTTAAAATAAATCGATATATAAACCAGGAAAAACAGATGAATCTTGATGGACAAAAAAAAATCATCAGTTCTGTGAAAATGGATATCAAGGGTTTAACAAGTGAAATAGAAAAAGACTATTATATAAAGACTCTAGCCAAAAAATTACAACTGGAAGAAAACATCGTTTACCGGGAAATAAGCTCAAAAAACAGGGATAATCGGCCTGTAGAGGAGAATAAAAGTAAAAAATATTGGGATAATATTGAATACGGCAATTATAGCTTAGAAGAGAAAATATTGGCATCCATGCTCAAAAACAAGCAGGTCTTCAGCAAAATCAAATCCTCAATAGGGATTGACTTTTTTACTAAGCCAGATTATCGAGAGTTTATTTTCCAGTATGATCTTATGCAGAACCTGCAGCAAATGACGGATAATGCCGATGAAGCTATGATGGCGATTATTGCCAGAATAGAATTCATGCTGGAAGACATCGGCGAAATTGATGATATAACCATAGATAACTTTATTCGCAGGGTTAATTTGATGAAAGCTAAAAAGCGCCAGCGAATAATATACCATAAACTAAGCACCCTTAATACCGAAGGTGATTTTAACAGTTTAATGAAGTTTATTCTCGAAATGGACACCATCCTTAATAAAACCCGGGAAGGGGGGATATAGATGAAAGTGGATGGAAAACTTGCTGAGGCGATTACTGTCATAGCTGAAAAAGGCAAGAAGAAGAAAAATTTGTCCTATGAGGAAATTATAGATGAACTACAGGGCTTCAGCCTGGACTCTGACCACATAGACGATATTTTGGAACATTTACAGACCATGGGCATAGCTATCGGCAGTGAAAGTGAAATTGAAGGAGAAGAGGATGTAGAGCAAGAACCCCTCGAGACTGCGGATGTAGTTATACCAGATGGTATAGAGATAGATGATCCGGTTCGTATGTACCTCAAGGAGATAGGCAGGGTAAGGCTTCTCACAGCTGAAGAAGAGATAGACCTGGCTTTAAGAATTGAACTCGGGGAAGAGGAAGCTAAAAGGCAGCTGGTTGAGGCAAATCTTAGATTGGTAGTCAGCATAGCAAAAAGGTATGTAGGTAGAGGCATGCTGTTTTTGGATTTGATCCAGGAAGGGAATCTCGGTCTCATGAAGGCGGTGGAAAAGTTTGATTACCGGAAAGGATTCAAATTCAGTACATACGCCACCTGGTGGATCAGGCAGGCCATAACCAGGGCTATAGCGGATCAGGCTCGTACCATCAGGATACCTGTGCACATGGTTGAAACTATTAATAAGTTGTCCCGGGTGCAGAGGAATCTGCTGCAGATTTTGGGCCGGGAACCGACCCCCGTCGAAGTAGCAGAAGAGATGGATATTCCAGTGGATAGAGTTATTGAAATAATGAAAGTAGCTCAGGAGCCGGTATCTCTGGAAACTCCTATTGGAGAAGAAGATGACAGCCATCTGGGTGATTTTATTACCGATGAAGATGCGGAATCACCGGAGGAATCAGCATCATTTGTATTATTGCGGGAACATCTGGACGGCATCCTGAATACCTTGACCGAAAGGGAGGAAAAAGTTCTAAGGCTGAGATTCGGTCTGGATGATGGAAGGCCAAGAACGCTGGAAGAGGTTGGGCAGGAGTTTGGCGTTACCAGAGAAAGGATAAGGCAGATAGAAGCCAAGGCATTACGTAAATTAAGGCATCCATCACGCAGTAAAAAACTTAAAGACTATATAGAATAATGGATAAATAACAAAATCGTATTGACAATGACCTGTAATAAATAATATAATGAATCTCGTTGAGACGGTCCTCGATAGCTCAACGGTAGAGCATCCGGCTGTTAACCGGAGGGTTGTAGGTTCGAATCCTACTCGGGGAGCCATTTGAAAATCCCGGCGGTAACCCAGAAGAGTTACCGCTTTTTGATTAATCATATTATACTATACAGTTATTGGTTTGGAGGGGGAAACAATAAAATGATGTTTCCCCGGGATTCAGGGTTTGGTGATAATTGATCAAAAGAAATAATGTTTTCCTATTGACCTTTGTACAGAATTTTTATATACTAACTGTTGCGGGGTTACCGCAGTAACCAGGGCCTATAGCTCAGTTGGTAGAGCCACCGGCTCATAACCGGTTGGTCCCAGGTTCGAGTCCTGGTAGGCCCACCATATCTGATAACAGAAGTCTCAAATTAGTATAAAGAGTTTTGAAGTCAGATCAACAGGGTCAGATATCGGAAACAGGAATAAGACCAGGCAGAAATTATCGCAGTCAAGTCCCTGCTATCAATCATCCGATGTCCAAATCCGATTTCCGTTTAAGGCCCCTTGGTCAAGCGGTTAAGACACCGGCCTTTCACGCCGGTAACAGGGGTTCGAGTCCCCTAGGGGTCACCATTAGGGCGATTAGCTCAGCTGGGAGAGCGCCTGCCTTACAAGCAGGATGTCGGCGGTTCGAGCCCGTCATCGCCCACCATAGAAGAATAAAGGGTTCCAGAGCTTGTAATAAACCTCTGGAACCCTTTTTGATTAAAAAAGCAAATGCAGCAAAAAGGAGCAATCTGATACAATAGAAATATATAAATACAAACGTATATTAGTGCCTGGATGCATAATCGTTGAGAGTCAACAAAATAAAGATAAGGAGACATCTATAATGGAATATTTTGGAGAAGAACACCTGGAAGAAAAATTGCTGCCTGCCCTGACTGCCATGACCGAAAATAACAGTGCCATAGATCCGGAGCTGTACCAGAAATTCATGGTCAAACGGGGACTGCGGGATATCGATGGATGGGGTGTGCTGGTTGGACTAACTGAGATCGGGGAAGTGCATTCCTATATAACTGATGAAAATGAGATAGTCCCGGTTCCCGGGCGCTTGATATATAGGGGAATGGATATTAATGACATTGTAGAAGGTTTTTTGACTGAAAATCGTTATGGCTTTGAGGAAAGCTGTTATTTACTGTTGTTTGGTGAACTGCCTCGCAGAGAGCAATTGGACGATTTCAAGCGACTCTTGGCCGCTTACCAAAACCTGCCGGAATATTTTGTCACGGATATGATTTTGAAGGCACCTAGTAAGGATATGATGGTGGTACTGGCCAGGAGCGTCTTGGCTCTTTACAGCTTTGATGACCGGGCGGATGACACCTCGATAGGGAATGTACTCAGACAGTGTTTACAACTAATAGCATGTTTTCCGCTGCTGGCAGTTTATGGCTATCAGGCCTATTCCCATTACCATGGCAATAACAGCCTGTATATTCACAGTCCCCGTCCGGACCTGAGCGTGGCAGAAAATATCCTGCATATGCTCCGGCCCACCAGTGAGTATACCAGGCTGGAGGCATCCTTGTTGGATCTTGCTCTGGTCTTGCATGCTGAACATGGAGGAGGTAATAACTCATCGTTCGTAACTCACGTAGTCACTTCATCAGGTACAGATACCTACTCGGTTATAGCTGCAGCCCTGGGATCTCTAAAAGGTCCCCGGCACGGAGGTGCCAACCATAAAGTGGTACAGATGATGGCTGATATGAAGCTGCAGGTTAAAGATTGGGAAGATGAAGAAGAAATTTCTGCCTATCTGTCGAGGATATTAAACAAAGAAGCTTTCGATAAAAACGGCAAGATTTATGGCATAGGTCATGCTGTTTACTCCATATCAGATCCCCGGGCGGTTATATTAAAAAAGCAGGCTGCCTGCCTGGCCAGGGAAAAGGGGTTGGAGAATGAATTCCGGCTCTATGAAAAAGTGGAGAAATTAGCTCCGGAAACTATAGGAAAAATGCGGCAGATATATAAAGGAGTAAGTGCCAACGTTGACTTTTACTCGGGATTTGTGTATAGCATGCTCCAGATCCCGCCGGAATTATACACCCCTATCTTTGCTTTAGCCAGGATTTCAGGCTGGAGCGCGCACCGAATCGAAGAAATAGTAAATGCCGGGAAAATAATCAGACCAGCTTACAAGAGCGTGGCTAAACGGCGTCAATACATTCCTATGGAAGAACGGTAAATGTTTTCAGTCCAATCTACTCTCCCGCTTCCCGAGCCGGGAGATGCTGGATTAGAAACTGAACATACAAGATCAGGTTTTATCTTGGACATAAGACTGAATGGAAGGGGACCTGAGCTAATACTATTTAGCTGACTGCTCTATCCACAGGGTTCCATTCCAGCTTGTATATTTTCCATTTACCCCCATCGTATTGGCAGAATACCTGGTAGATATATTCCGTGTTTTCCCCATAATAGTCCTCGAAACAGCGTTGGAACATAACGTGGTCGGCATCGATAAATTGGGTGCTGACCTTATTGGGATTTTCTGAAACAAGCACTGGAATGCCGTCCGTTGGCAGTATCTGCAACTTATTATTATCTGGATTATAGAAGGTATAGGCATTGGTAATGGCCGCCGCCAGTTCTTCATCAAAAGCCTGGGAAAAATAAGCCAGTGCTTCCTCCTGGGTATCAGCATGATGGGAAATAGTAAAATTACCAGCTGGATATGAATCTTCAAAAAATGCCAGGTACAGCTCAAAGGCCTGTATCATGTCCCCCCAGGCCTGGTCACGCTTCTTCATATCTTCAGTTCCCTGCAGGCTCTCTTTACCACTCACATAAGAATAACCACAGCTCAAAATTATAGAAATAATGATCAGAAATATAGCAAAATGCTTGAACACGGTAATTCCACCCCCGTTATTACAGTATGATAGGATGATTATAGTCTATTGGTAATTATTAACAAAAAGATATAGGTCGAACCTTTCCCAAACTTTCAGCCATAAAACGAGTAAATAATCAGATTAGGAAAACAATGTAGATTCAACTTACTACTGTAAGTATCTTTGTTTGGTATCCAGGTAGGCATGTAGAAAGCGTTTAACTACCTGGTTTTATGCTTATTAATATGATTGGAGGCGAAGTTTTATCACTTGATATCGTGCTTTCTACAATGAGCGTGGGTAGTTTGAATAGTTTCATTTATGCCATGAACAGGACCCGCCTATCGGGTTGAGCTTTCTTCAGGATATATCTAACAATTCTGGAGAAACTAATAACTGATCACCATTCTTATGGCTGCGGCAGCTGCTTAAGCAGGATGCTGTGTTTGCTGGAGGAGAAGGGGCATCCCTATTCGTTGATTAAGGAGAAAATGGACCTGTGGTAAAGATAAGCAATTTTCAGCTGTACACTATTCTGGTTATATACCTGGCCCCTCTGGCCTATCTGGAAATTCCGCAAGTACTTGCCAACCGGCTGCAGCAGAATGCCTGGATGGCAGGTTTCCTTGCCATTATCCCCGGTTATTTTATGGTATTCATTTTGAGCCAAATTCTTAAAAAGAGCCGTTATCCCTTTCCCCAGTTGGTGATAGAACATTTGGGCCAGCCCCTGGGTAAAGTAATCGGTTTTTCTTACATATGGTTGTTCATCTTTTTAGCCAGCTATACCCTCCGCTTTTTTACCGATTTCATAGAGACCAATGTGCTGCCGGGTACGCCCATAAGCATCCACATCGGGGTGTTGATTCTGGTTCTGGTGATAGGAATAAGGTCGGGTATCGGTAATCTGGCCCGGCTAGTTGAGGTTGTGAGTGTAATCGGAATTGCTTTTGCCCTCATTCTGGTAGTACTTATAATGGGGCAGCAGGGCAGTGTGGAAAGGCTTTTGCCATTGGGACACCTGGACTACAAGAACCTGGCTCTGGCTACGGGAGGCACTATGTATATTGTGGGCAGGCTCTTCATCGTATTAACTCTTGGCTTCTGGTGCCAGAATAAGAGCCAGATCCCTTCGATTATGATTAAAGCCTTATGGACTTATGTGCTGCTTATTGGTGTCACTACTGTAGCAACTATAATGACCTTCGGGCCTGTTATTACCTCGGTATTGACCTTTCCCACCTTTTCCATGGTTACCCTGGTCAATGTAGGAAATTTCATTCAGAATATCGATATCATATTCATAGGCATTTGGATATTAGGTGCGTATGGGGTAATAGTTATGTCCTGGTTTATGGCCTGTTACTGCACTCAAGTTTTGTTCAATCTCCGGGATTATAAATTCCTGGCGGCCGCCAGTTCGCTGCTCATAGGCATAACGTCGATTTTGATCAGTGCTAATATCCTGGAACTGCTGGTGGTCAGTCGAGTGATAATTCCGGTTATAGAAAGCCTGTTTTTTATTGTGATCCCTTTTCTCATACTGCTGGTCATCATTATTAAATCGCACTTGAATGATAACACCATGCCAGATATGCAGCAGAAGAAAGAAAGGGGAAAAACAGCGTGATAAGCTTTGCGGGCTAGCCATTATGGTCTTGCATCTCTGTATAGATTGATCAGGTGGGGCTAAAACTATGGGGGATGATAACAGTCTTGGGAAAGGGGTGAAACGGTGCGCTACATAAAAAACAAAGAAGACCAGGCCGCAGCCGATAGTCCATCAGAAATAATCAAGGGCGAGATATCTGCTTCCCTTCATGACAATAAGAAGAAGATCAATCTACTGTTTGCCGCCTGTTCAGATATAGTATTAAGAGAGTTTAGCTTTGGCAGTCCGGAGACCAGAGGGTTGATGGTCTATTTTGATGGCCTGGTCAACAAAGACGAAATAGAACAAAACATACTGCGGCCTTTATTGCTGGGCATGGATATGCTGGAAAGCAAGGATGACTTAAAGGATCAGGATATTTTCCAGGAGGTCAAGAATAAAATAATTTCCCCGGCGGAGATCAAAGCAGTCAAAACCTGGGATGAGCTCTGCCACCATGTCGGCTCTGGAGACAGCGCTTTACTGATCGATGGTTATCAGGAGGCAATGGTGGCCGGTACCCGTAGCTGGCAAACCAGAAGCATCGCTTCTCCTGAGAATGAAGTGATCATCTATGGCCCCAAAGAGGGATTCAATGAGACCCTTAGGTTTAATACCGCCCAAATCCGAAGACGGATCAAATCCAGCAATTTTAAAATTGAAAGTTTTGTTTTAGGAAGGATTACCAAAACTGATGTTGTCATGTGCTATATCAAGAACATAGCACCTGACCCATTGATAGAAGAAATAAAAAAACGCATAAATGAAATTGATATCGATGGAGTTCTGGATACCAATTATATCAAAGAATTTATAGTTGATGATAATAAGACCATATTCTCCCAGACTCTTCATACGGAAAGGCCGGACCGGGTCTGCGGCCAGCTCCTGGAGGGAAGGATCTGCATCATGGTCGATGGATCTCCTATGGCGTTGATCGTACCCACCAGCTTTAGTGAATTTATTTCCTCTCCAGATGATTATTATACTTATTATATACCGGCTTCTTTAATTAGATTATTGCGTTTTACGGCCTTCTGGATGTCTTTGCTCATGCCTTCACTCTATGTGGCGTTGATCAGCTACCATCATGAGATGATACCAACCGCACTGTTATTAACTATTGCCGCCAGCCGGGAGGGGGTTCCATTTCCTTCGTTTGTTGAGGCGTTTATTCTGGAGGCCATGTTTGAAATGCTTCGCGAAGCTGGTATTCGCCTGCCAAGAGCCGTTGGCCCCGCGGTCAGCATAGTAGGAGCATTGATCATAGGGGATGCTGCTGTAAGGGCAGGTTTGGTGTCTACACCGATGGTGGTAGTAGTAGCTGCTACGGGCATAGCCTCTTTCGTGTCGCCTTCTTACAATGCTTCATTAATCGTTCGTATTCTGAGGTTTGGATTCCTGGCTGCATCAGCCGTGCTGGGTTTTATGGGTATTATGATCGTACTGGTGATAGTGCTTTTGAAGATGGTATCACTTAGCTCATTCGGATTACCCTATCTGGCACCATTGGCTCCTTTAGATCTTTCCCAGGTCAGTGATATTTTAGTGAGACGCCCCTGGTTTGTAAACACCCGTCGGCCTTACCTGGAAGGTATGAAAAACCAGGTCCGTCAGGGCAGTGGAAAGGATGAAGGTACTTGATGAGATCATTAAGACTAACAATCATTATTATAGTGCTCTTGTTAGGAGCAGGCTGTCAGGTCCAGGAATTAACTGATTCAGTTATAGTAGCAGGTATAGGGATGGATCTGGAAGATGAACAAATCAGGGTTTCCCTGCAGTTGGCCGACCCTACTGCTTCCGGCCAGGGCGCTGCTGCTACTGGGCCTGCCTTTAGGGTAGTGTCTGAAACGGGCCGTTCCTTCACCGAAAGCGTAAGAAAGATAATGCTCTCCTTTCCCCGTCATCCAATACTGTCTCAGGCCAATATAATGATCCTGGGCGAGGAACTGGTTAGAAATGACCTGGCCTGGATAGCGGATGTCAGCCTGCGTAATCCTGATATCAGAAAAAATGCGGTAGTAGTTGTGGCCCGCAATGCCACCCCGGAAGATATCCTCAACACCGAAGTCCTGCTGGAGCCTTTATCAGCGGCGGCGATCCCCAAGCTATTGGAGATCCAGGAGAGTCAGGTGGGGATCTATCAGCCGGTTACTTACGCTCAATTTCTGGAAAAGCTTTCCCGATCGGGAGTTGAACCATCAGTACCCCAGGTCAGTCTCTATAACACTATTAATGGTAAAGCTATCAGATTAGACGGTACTGCGGTATTTAAAGGCCGAAAGATGGTAGGACATCTGAATGCTGAGGAAAGCCGGGGATTGCGGTTGATCAGTCCCGGCCGCACCCAGGGAGGGCTGATCAATATACCAGCTCCATCTGGCGGCCAGGGGAAGGTAGGCATAGAGATGACAAGATCACAGACGATAGTAGAGCCAGTTGACATTGATGGCCGGATAATAATCAGGATCAAGTTTATCGGTGAGGGTAATTATTATGAACAGACCAGTGCGGATGATATATTGAGATTAGACAATATTGCGAATCTGGAGGCTTTAACCGAGCACAGGATCAAAATTGATATAGAAGCATGTGTCAAACAGGCCCAGACCCTTGAGAGTGATATCTTCGGCTGGGGAACTATGGTTTATGCCAGGGATCCTGATTTATGGGCAAGGGTTGGTGACAACTGGGACCAGATATTTCCCGGGCTGAAAACAGACCTCAGTGTAGATTTTAGTATAAGAAGGACCTACCTCACGCGAAAGTCGCTGGTGTATAAATAGCAACCGATGTAGACTAATTATCATGGTTTTGGAGGGCTACTATGCTTCTGGTTTTAATCGCTGTGTATATAGTCATCATTATTTTGGAAGTACCGGCTCTTATCAAAAAGGGGTGGCGCAGAGAACTGCTGATATTCTCCCTGGTATTTGCTCTGGGAGTTTACCTGTCTCTGGCTCAATATTACCGGTGGCCGCTGGCAAACCCATTGCACAGTATGATCCAGAGTGCTTCCCAATGGATAGACATATAATAGATCAGGAAGGTTTTCTATGAAGCGAATAATAGTTACTATGTTTGTTATTTTACTGGTATCGATGGGCGGGTGTTATAACCTGGTAGAGATCAATGATGCCGCAATAGCTCAGAATTTCAGTCTCGACCTTTTACCAAATGGTGAACTGGCCTTTTATGCTCAGACTACGGAACCAGTACCAAGGGCAGAAACTGGTGAGGCTCAGCCATTACGTAATATTACCCTGATGGGAACGGGAAATACTGCAGCGGAGGCGGCTCGTAATATCTTTCTGCATTTCCCCCGAGTGTTACTTTGGATACATTCCAATACCATGTTCATAGGGGAGGACCTGGCCCGGGAAGACCTGGCCTTCATGACTGATTTCTATATCCGTAACCGCAACGTTCGCCTTCAAGCCTATGTATTCATGGCCCGGGATGCTAAGATCCAGGAGCTGCTGGAGGTTATGAATAATAGTGCTTTTGGCAGTAATTCTGCCAGATCCATAGTCAGGCAGATAGAGATACAGGAAAAGGATCTGGGTTACTATGTTCCCCTGCAGGCCTTGCAGCTCCTGGAGTATCTGGTTACCCCGGGTATAGAACCAGCCATACCCCAGGTAGTGATCAATAAAGAGGGGGGACAGGAAAGAATCAGACTGCAAGGGATGGCAGTAATAAAGCAGAATAGAGTGATCGGGTCTTTAGATGAAACGGAAAGCAGGGGCTATCATTATTTGCAGGCTAGAAAGAAAATGGGGGGACTGGTGGTCATTGATTCACCAACCCCGGAATCTGCTTCAGTTACCATGGAAATAACCAACTGCACTACCAAAACCAGGCCGGTCATCCAGGCAGACCAGCTGAGTATGAGAATAGCCATAGAATGTGAACTGCAATATTTAGAGGAAGTTGGCACCTCCAGACTGTATTCCCCTGAACATAAGCGCAGTTTAGAAGATATGGCCAGCCGGCAGATAGAGCAGCAGGTACAGGCCTGCATAAACAAGGCGCAGGCTCTCAATAGTGACATCCTGGGCTGGGGATTGACGACTGCCCGCTACCAACCAGATCTATGGGCTCGAATCAGTTCTGATTGGGATGAGCGGTTTCCCGATATTCAGAATACTATAGAAGTAAAGGCAACTCTCCTTAAAGATGGACTCAGCCAAACATCTTTTGAGTTTCAGTAGAGGAGGCAAAAAGGCATGCTTTACATCCTGGTCATTTTTCTAGGTTTGATTATAGTCTTCGAGTTACCGACTTTATTAAAAGGCCGGCTATATAAAGATTTACTCATAGTCGTGGCTTTGGTAGCATTATCTGCCGCCTATGGCATAGCTTATTATGTGAAAAGCACCATCCTTCCCAATCCAAACCGGATATTTTATGCAGCCCAACCACTGGCAGAAACTTTCCAGTCTTTACTACAGATAGGAGATGAGAGCAAGCCATGAGCGAAAATCAGATAGCCAGTAGACAGGTTGCTTTCCTGACTTTTGCCCTGATTATAGGAAGTGCCATTATATATATGCCGGAGAGTATTGCCGGCAGAGATGCCTGGTTATCAACTCTATTAGCAGTTCCGGTCGGGTTGTATATTCTATTCGTCATTATTACCGTACAATTAATGTTTCCCGGTATGAACATGCTGGATATCAGTGAACTTGTTCTGGGCAGATTTGCCGGCAGAACCCTAAATGCATTTTACGTTTGGCTGCTGTTAATCATGTCCATATTCTATCTTTATGACCTTTTTGTTTTTCTGGATATAGTGATATTCGATCTGAAACGCTATGTACATTATGGAATCTTTATATTGCTGGCTGCTTATTGTATATACAAAGGCATCAATGCAGTAGCTCGACTGGTGGAATTGCTGGTCTGGGTAATAGTGCTATTTTTGTTACTGGGCATATTTATAGCAACGATATGCTGTTCTCAATTCTCCCATCTGTTACCGGTGCTGGCAGACTGGAGACCGGTAATGGCTGGAAGTCTATATGCCGCTAACTGGCCTTTTGCTCAGGTCAGTATGTTGATCATCTATTTTCCCTATGTAAGCGACCTGGCTGATAAAAGGAGAACCATCTATACCTGGTATCTTATGGGAGCCCTGATCCTAATAATAAGAAGCGTTCTAATTATTTCGATCCTGGGAGTGGAAATCACCAGGTTTTCCAGACACCCGGTTTATCAAGCTTTGAGATTATTGCAAGTAGGTACTTTTGAACGTATTGATCTGACTTTTTTTGCATTGCTATTTTTAAGCGGATTTTTTGCCCTGCTGGTCTGTTACCAGAGTCTGGTCATGGGTCTGCAAAAATTAATGGACCGGGATGAAAATCGATATCTTATACTGCCGGTAGGTCTGCTTCTGGTAGTATTGACCAGCTATATGCTTACTGCCGATGTAGAAGTGTTTCCCCTTCAGGTCCAGGTACTGCCCTTCCATACCCTGCCGATACATATTCTCTATCCTTCGATAATCCTTATAGCAGGCAAAATATATCAGAAGAGAAAGGCAACTACCAAAACCGCTGCCCGCTAAAGTAGAATACAGCATAGCATCGTATTGAATAAAGGTATATCTTCATCCAGGGAATGTAAATAAAAGAGTTTTAATGAATATATCAAGTTCTATAATAAAAGATTGACTCAGGCAAAATTGAACGGCTTGAGTTCGATGGAGTTTCGAACGCAAGCCGCTAAGTTTGATTATTGTAACTATTTGCTGCACCAGGTACAGCTCATACGTTGATTAATCGCGCTTCTTATTTGGTCTATAATAAGTTGCGGTCCGGTTATACCCTTTATCATATAACTCTGGGGCCGTCAGCCCTTATAAAGCAGAGTTACACCTCATGGAAACATACACCCAGTAAGCCAGGACCGGTATGTACTCCTAAAACGGGACTTATATCGGAACTCATGAATTCCTTGATATTAGGCAGTTTTTGCAGACGCTCCGCTAATTTCTGACATTCCTCCTGGGCTCCACCGTGAACTAAGGCCAGATTTATTTGTTTATTAGCGGTAGCTTCTTCTATGATCTGCACCAGTTTTTCGATAGACTTTTTTCTCCCCTTGGCTTTACAGTAGGTATAATATTTTCCGTCTTCTCCTACTGATATAACCGGCTTCAGATGCAAAAACTCTCCCAATACCGCAGCGACCTTGCCTATACGCCCACCCCGGCGCAGATACTCCAGGGTTTCCAGTATGTAATATACCCTTACACTTTCCTGAAGTTTGTTTACCCGTTCGATCACTTTTTCGAAGCTGAGTCCATTGGTTATGCTGCGGGCCGCATCCAGGACGAGCCAGCCTGTTCCCATGGAGAGGGTTTTGGAGTCAATAACCTTTATGGTCAAATCCTGAACATCGCGGCATATGAACTCAACCGCATTGAAGGTGCCCGATAGTCCGCTGGATATATGGACAGCCAGAACATGGGTAAATCCCTCACTTCTTATTTCATTCAGGGCCTGTTTTATTTCATCCAGGGAGGGAAAAGAGGTAGTTGGGATTTCTTCCGGCATACGACTATAGACCTCTTCCGGCTGGATATCAATCCGGTCCGAATATTCACGATCTGGATATATCACCTTGGCTGGCAATACTTTGACATTAAATTTCTTAGCCAGGTCGTTGGGCAGATCACACATACTATCTGTTAACAGGGCAATTTTTTCTTTCATATGCTTGCTCCTTTTTACTTTATTGTATAATTGGATAATCCTTCTTCCCTATTTTATTAATTATTTGCAGTCTGGTAAAGGATAATTCAAATTAGTTAAAATTTTGCAGGAAAAAAGGAAAGAAAACGATAAATTAATTCAATGGATTCTTGACACGGGTAGTCAATATGAGTAAACTTTACAAGTAAAGTAATTTTACTTTACACACGGAGAAAATATGATTGAAAAGACTGAGAAGATAATAATGCTTAAAGATTTTTATGGTCCACTGCTTACCCAGAAGCAGCAGGAGGCCTTGAATCTTTATTATGAAGATGACTGGTCCTTGTCCGAAATTGCCGATAGCATGGCCATATCCAGGCAGGGTGTTTATGACTTGTTAAAGAGAGCAGAACAGGCCCTGGCTGACTATGAACAGCGCCTCTGCTTGCTGGAGCGTTTTTCGCTCACCCGGGAGCATCTGGAAAAAGTGTTTGTGTTATTGAGCGAAAAATCAGTGGATCAGCAGAAGATAGAAGGCGCTCTGGAGATATTAAGGGCCATAGATGACTTGATTTAAGGTAAGAAGGAGATTTACAGTGGCTTTTGAAGGGCTATCACAAAGACTGCAGGATGTTTTTAAAAAACTGCGTGGCAAAGGAAAGATCAGTGAAGAAGATGTAAATTTAGCTATGCGAGAAGTGCGTCTGGCGCTTTTGGAAGCAGATGTAAACTTCAAGGTGGTCAAAGATTTCATCGGACGGGTCAAAGAAAGAGCCATCGGTCAGGAAGTACTGCAAAGTTTGACTCCTGGACAGCAGATTATTAAAATTGTCCATGATGAAATAACGGCCTTGATGGGTGGGTCAGAAAGCAAATTGACTTTCTCATCCCGTCCGCCTACGATATTTATGGCGGTAGGGCTGCAGGGGGCTGGAAAAACAACTACAGTAGCCAAATTGGGCAAGGTCTTACTTAAACAGGGCCGAAAACCTCTGCTGGTTGCCTGCGATATTTACCGGCCCGCAGCTATTAAGCAGCTGCAGGTACTGGGGGAACAAACGGGAATTCCCGTTTTTGCTATGGGGCAGAACAACCCCCTTGATATTGCCAGAGCTTCTCTGGAAGCTGCTAAAAATAAGGGCCTGGACACCATAATATTGGATACTGCTGGCAGGCTGCATATCGACAGTGAAATGATGGATGAGTTGGTACAGATCAAAGAGGCGGTCAAACCGGATGAAATACTCTTGGTGGTAGATGCTATGACCGGACAGGATGCGGTCAATGTAGCTGACCATTTTAATTCCCAATTAGGTTTATCGGGAGTTATTTTAACCAAATTGGATGGCGACAGCAGGGGGGGAGCAGCTCTATCAGTTAAAGCAGTAACCGGCTGCGCTATTAAATATGTCGGTATGGGAGAAAAACTAGATGCTCTGGAACCATTTTATCCTGATCGTATGGCATCAAGGATACTGGGGATGGGCGATGTATTAAGCCTGGTAGAAAAGGCACAGGCAAATATAGATCAGGATAAAGCCCGGGAAATGGAACGTAAAATACGAGAACAGGAGTTTACTCTGGAAGACTTCCTGGATCAGATGCAGCAGGTTAAATCTATGGGTCCCCTGGACGAGCTGCTGGGCATGATACCCGGTATGGGAAAGAAACTCAAAGGGATGTCGGCCAGTTTTGATAATAAAGAAATCGTTCATATTGAAGCTATAATACAATCAATGACCATAGACGAAAGACGGAATCCCTCTATTATTAATGGAAGTCGAAAAAAGCGCATTGCCAGAGGGAGCGGGACCCGGGTCCAGGATGTCAATCGTTTATTAAAGCAGTTTGAAGAATCCCGCAAGATGATGAAGCAATTGGCGGATATGAGTAAGAAAGGAAAAAGAGGAGGCTTTCCTCCCCTTAATTTTCCCTTTAATTAACTTAATCAGATGGCTGCAGCCTCAACCACTAATGAAGATTGGTTGAAGGTGGGGCTGAAGGCTTAAGAACACTTGGGGGCGGTCTTAGCCTTTGCTATAAGTTAGCTGAGTGGTGTTTGAGATTGGTCGATTTGAAGAGTTATGTTCCCGCACTTAGAATCGCCTTTACCCCTGCGCTAACCTTAAGACTTCATCCCTAAGCTGTTTTCTTATTAACATCAGTTATTTGATAGGCAGTAACGGAGTAAATACCGCTTGCTTCCATGAAATAATCGAAATAATGTAGAGGAGGTGAATTGAGTGGCAACAAAAATCAGATTGAAAAGAATGGGTGCCAAAAAGAGACCTTTTTATAGAGTCGTGGTAGCTGATTCTAGATCTCCCCGTGATGGTAGATTTATTGAGGAATTAGGATATTATGATCCTACCACCAATCCTGCCACGGTGAAAATTGATGAAGAAAAGGCTTTGAAATGGCTGGCAACCGGAGCACAGGCATCGGATACAGTTAAATCGCTTTTCAAAAAACAGGGTATCCTGGCTAAATTTGCTGAAAGCCGTAAATAATTTGAACTCAGGCAGGGGGTGAAACATAAGTGAAAAAGCTTGTGGAATATATTGCCAGATCTCTTGTGGATAACCCGGATGCAGTCCAGGTTACGGAGATCGAAGGAGAAAGGTCTATCATTATTGAGCTCCGGGTTGCGCCTGATGATATGGGGAAGGTAATTGGTAAACAGGGAAAAATAGCCAAATCTATTCGTACCCTTACCAAGGCAACGGCAGCAAAAGAAGGAAAAAGAGTAGTAGTGGAGATATTAAGGTAAGGTAAGAGGGCTATTATTTAGCCCTTATTCTTATCGAAGCGGTAGAGGCGATCAGTATTCAGATAGTTTAAAATGGTTTGCATGAGGTGATGCAGGTGCAGGAAAAGGAACTTATAAGTGTAGGGAAAATAGCAGGAACCCATGGATATCGAGGGTCAGTTAAGGTGAAGCCGCTCACCGATTTTCCCGATAGATTTAAGAAACTAAAAAAGGTCATCCTGGACACCGGCAGGACCAAAGAGGAATTTACCATCGAAACCTGTCGGCAGAATGAAAAACAAATATTAATAAAGTTTGACAATATTAATGATCTGGATTCAGCCCGGCAGTATCATGGGGCCTTGATCAAAATCACCGAGGATCAATTGTATCCGCTGCCTGAAGGCCATTATTATCACTTTCAACTCCAGGGAATGCAGGTAGAAGACCTGGAACTGGGCAGGTTGGGGGAATTAAAGGATATACTTGAAACCGGGGCTAATGATGTTTATGTAGTACAGTCAGAAGAGTACGGGGAGATATTAATTCCAGCCATTAAGGATGTGATCCTGGATGTGGATCTGGAAAACGCCCGGATGCGGGTAAAGCTCTTACCGGGGCTTATAGAACATAAGTAACGAATATCCAGGAGGAAAGATGAAGATCGATGTATTAACCCTTTTCCCGCAGGTATTCTCTTCCACCTTTGAGGAAAGTATCATAAAAAGGGCGCGGGAAAAATCTCTGGCTGAAATCATGATTTCTAACATAAGAGATTATACCACCGACAAACACCGGCAGGTGGATGATTATCCTTACGGCGGAGGGCCAGGGATGGTCATGAAAGCCGATGTAGTCGAGGCTGCTATAAATCATCACCGCACTAATGATTCGTGGGTAATTTACATGTCGCCCCAGGGAAGAGTGCTGGAGCAGAAGAGAGTAGAGGACCTGGCCAATAAAGATCATCTGATCATCTTGTGCGGACATTATGAAGGAATAGATGAGAGGGCAGCAGATATATTTGATGAGGAAATATCTATCGGTGATTATATCCTCACCGGAGGAGAAATCCCGGCCATGGTGCTTATAGATTCAGTTGTGCGTTTGATTCCTGGAGTTCTGGGAGATGCAAAATCCCTGGATGAGGAGTCTTTTTCGGCCTCGCTGCTGGAGTATCCTCATTATACCCGCCCGGCGGTGTATGCAAATAATGAAGTGCCGTCGGTGCTGCTTTCAGGGCACCATGAGAATATCCGGAAGTGGAGAAAAAAACAGAGTCTTTTGCGTACGTTACTGAAGCGGCCTGATTTGCTCCTGAAGCATCAATTTGATGATGAAGAAAAACAAATGTTATATCAAATATTATTCGACAGGGAGAATAAAACAAGTGAGGAAATCCAGGGTATACATAGCGCTCCTTCATTACCCGATGTATAACAAGAGGATGGATACCATAACTACATCTATTACTAATCTGGATCTGCATGATATATCCAGGGCTGCTCGGACCTACCAGGTCGAAGGTTTTTTTGTAGTTCATCCATCTGAAAGTCAGCATAATCTTTTGAATGATATACTGGCTTATTGGCGGCAGGGATATGGTGCACAGTACAATCCGGATCGCCAAGAGGCTTTTAGTATATTAAAGACGGCTGCTGATCTGGATAAAGTTATAACAGACATCGAAAGGGAAACCGGTAACAAGCCTTTAACAGTAGCTACCGATGCCAGGATTTATCCCCAGAGTATCTCCTATCACCGGCTGAAAAATCTCATTTTCCAGGAGGAACAGGTCTTACTTATATTATTTGGTACTGGATGGGGGATAAGCAGTGAGTTTATAGAAAAATGTGATTACATATTGGAACCGGTTCAGCCTGGCAGTGATTATAATCATTTATCAGTAAGAAGTGCAGTTTCAATCATATTGGATCGATTATTAGGGGAATTCTGGTTTCAGAGTTAGTTTTTCTTGAGAATATAAACCTACTGTGATATAATACCCTTGTTCTGTGTAAATAAGGTGGTCCGCTGCATCAGAATAGGATGTATGAACACCTGTTGGAAGGAGGTTGAAGGAATGCAAGATATCATTAGATCCATAGAAGAAGAACATTATAAACAGGATATTCCCCGCTTTGGCCCTGGAGATACCGTTAAAGTGCATGTTAAGGTAGTTGAGGGCACGCGGGAAAGAATACAGCTTTTCGAGGGAACCGTGATTAAAATCAGAGGTGGAGGCCTATCCCGGACCTTTACTGTTCGCAGGATATCTTATGGTGTAGCAGTGGAAAGAACCTTTCCTATACACTCACCAAGAGTTGATAAAATTGAAGTTACCAGACGGGGTAAAGTTCGACGGGCCAGGTTGTATTACTTAAGAAAACTTATGGGTAAAAAAGCCAGAGTTAAAGAAAAAGGCAGATACTAAGAAGACTGCATAAAAAGAATACCGACGAGGTATTCTTTTTTTATTAGAAGCAAGGGGACGGTCCTTTTGCTTCCTACCCAATGTAAATAAAAAGAAGGAAGCAAAAGGACCGTCCCCTTGCTTCCAGGAGGTTAAATTGTGAGTATTAATTGGTATCCCGGGCATATGGTCAAGGCCAGACGGGAAATAGAAAAAAATCTTAAAATGGTAGATATGGTATTGATACTGCTGGATGCTAGAGCTCCTTTCTCCTGCAGAAATATCGACCTGGAAAGGATGGCCAGTAAAAAAAGCATCATTATGATATTAAGCAAGGTGGATCTGGCTGACCCCAGCCATACCCGGAAGTATGTTTCCCAATTCCTCCAGGAAGGAATTCCAGTAGCCACTATAAATTCCATAAATAGTAAGGGGAGCAAAGAGGTCTTTCAGGTAATCAGCGATACCTTCCGTGAACAGGCTGATAAGATGCGGGCCAGAGGCAGGAGAGTACGAGCCGTACGGGTTATGGTGGCAGGGGTTCCTAATGCTGGAAAATCGACCTTTTTGAACTGTCTGGTAGGTAAAAAAGTTGCCCGAACTGGTGCTACACCAGGTGTAACCAGGGGTCAGCAGTGGATACGCATACGAGAGGATATAGAGTTAATGGATACTCCCGGACTAATGTGGCCCAAAATTGAAAATGAGACTCAGGGCAAGAAACTTGCGCTTTTAAGCATCGTGGGGGAAAATGCCTACCAGGAATATGAAGTTGCTCTGTTTTTGCTGGAAGTTTTGAAAGAGAAGAACCCCGATATATTATTAACTAAGCTAAAACTTAAAAATATTGATAAAGCTAATGAGGAAATATTGGATGATATATCTATTCTGAGGGGACATCTGCTTAAGGAAGGACGTCCAGATACCGAAAAAACCTGCAAATTACTTTTGCAGGATTTTCGTAAAGGAAGGCTGGGGAGAATCAGCCTGGATTAGTATGCCTGATTATTTCCAATAAGACTGAATATTTGTTGAACACCAAGGAAGCTATACCTCAATACATTTCATTTTCAGACTTCCGAGCACCCTGGAAAAGCGCTTACTGGAAGGAAGCAGCTAACGCGCAGAGCTTTACGCGTTAGGCTAGGGGAGCGCAGAGGGATCGGGCGTAAGCCGCAGCTATTATTTGAGATAGTCGCTTGAGCTATTTGCGTTCATCCAAGTGCGCTTGGATTTCATCAGCACGTCAAGGTCGGCGTTTCGCGTGCCGTTTATCTGTTCTAGAAGAAGCTGGACCTTGAACAGGTCGTTGTAAGTTAGATAGGTGTAGTCTACAAACCCCATGCTGTCGTCGACCAAGTACGCGTATTCGAGGTTGCCGTCGGGCATGATCCACCTGTCCCTCATATTTGTTATGCCAAGTATCATCCTGTCTGCAAGCTCCAAATACTCCTCGTTTCTGTCCTGAAGGTACACAGCAAGCATGATTTTTATCCCCTGAAGCTGGTGATTGAGAGAGACATGGTTTGGCTTGCCGCCCTCGTTATAGTAATCCTGGACCAGCCAGCCCTCCTGACCAGAATCCGAATAATTGACATAATGGCGCTCCCGGGCGTGGTACGAATAGAATTCAAGAAGCCTTGTGTATGCGTCCCTGAAAAGGGGTATGCCAGTTTTTGCGTACGCCTCTATATAAGTTTCGGCGGTGTCCGCGTTGAAGCGTGTGTCAAAAAAGCCCGCGCCGATGTTGTATTCCTCAAGCAGCCAATTGCTCTGCGGAAGGGAGGGGCTGCAAGCTGTATATAAAGCCCATTCATAGCATCATATGGGAGTATAAAGCTGCCGAGCAGTCATTTGCCCTCGACCCTAGAGTTAGCCCACAAGAAAGGCTTAGAGCTATTTTTTCTGAGAATAAAGCCACGGTGATTTAATACACTCTGTCTGTTCTGTACAATTAAATTAGGATTTACGAACACCTAGTGGAAGAAGATTGAAGAATGCAAGATCTCATGAGACGAAAGATTGTATGAATGTCGGTAGTAGTATATAATTACCATATAATGAAATTGAGGGAAACTTTAGTTTATAGCTACTCGGAAAATATATACTACTGAAGACCATTGATTAATATAATGGTAGCAGCCAGTAAAAACTGGCTATCTGAAGAGAGCCCGGAGCCCCTTCTAATAAGAAGGGGCTATTTATTTTGAGGGGGGTGATGTTAGACATAGCCCAAGAGTTTGGGGAACATGACTACGCGCCTGGACCTTGCTTTGCTATAATAAACAGTATGATAGATTAGATAGTAAGGAAGGGTTATTATGTGGTACGCATATAAGTTTAACTTCATAATCAGGGCCATTGTTCTTTGCATAATAAGTACGGTCTTCTGCTGCTGCTCCATGGGATGCCATATTCCTAAAGCAGAAGCACCGGCAGAGAATCAGGAAATAGAGGCTATAGTCACAGAGGCTAAACCGCTGAGCAGTGAAATTACCCTGGTCGCAGTCGGGGACTGCCTGATGCACAATACCCAGATCTGGTCCGGGCAACAAGCAGACGGCACGTATAACTTCGATTGTTTCTTTGCCGAGGTGCAGAATTTGATTAAGCAAGGGGACTATAGTTCCATATCTTTTGAAGCGCCCCTGGCTGGACCGGAATCAGGTTATACGGGTTATCCATTGTTCAACAGTCCGGATGCTGTGGCGCAAACCTTCAAAAGATCAGGGTTTGATCTGGTCACCACCGCTAATAACCATGCTTTTGATCGTGGTTATCCAGGGGCTATGCGTACGCTTGAGGTTCTAAGAAGTTCAGGCCTGGACACCATAGGCACCTATGTCAGTGAAGAAGAGAGTAAAGACTTCCTTATCAAAGACATAAGGGGAGTAAAGGTAGGTTACCTTGCTTACTCATATGGTACCAACGGAATACCGATACCGGCTGAAAAGTCTTATTGCTTTAATTTGCTGGATAGAGACCAAATCTTGTCCGATATTAGTAAACTAAGGCCTCAGGTGGATGTACTGATTTTGATTTTGCACTGGGGCAGTGAGTACATGCCTCAGCCTAATCCGGAACAGGAAGACCTGGCCTATGAGTTCCTGGATGCAGGCGCAGATGTGATCCTGGGCAGTCATCCCCATGTTATTCAACCGATGAAAATGATTGAAATCAACCAGCAAGATAAACTGATCCTATATTCCATGGGGAATATTATCAGTCACCAGCAGGGGCTGGAACGGAACAGCGGTATTATATTAGAGATGAAATTCTCGAAGAATTTTGACAGCAAAGTAACCAGGCTAGTGGAAGTAAGGTATACTCCTACCTATTCCCATTCTTATTATGATGAAAACGGTCATAGGAAATTCAGGGTTGTACCGGTGGAAAAGACTCTGGAAGACATCAAAGATGGACTGGAGCCATTTCTTACAGAAAAAGATATCCCCCTTTTGCAGCAAGTATTAGAGTCAACAACCAGCCAGCTGGGTGAAAATTTCAGGGCCGATGTCTAAATTTAATCAGGGTACATCTGGGTTTGGAGTACCGGATCGTTCTGCTGACCAGGTGGTGCTGCGTTTTTGCAGAGTGTGTTGTTGTATCATGGACATATACATAAGAGGGGTGAAGGAATTATGACACTACCCTTAACAGGGATCCGTATATTAGATTTGTCTCGTTACCTGCCCGGGCCCTTTTGTACCCAACTGCTAGCCGATTTCGGAGCAGAAGTAGTCAAAATAGAACAACCTGAGGTAGGTGATCCAGGGAGGCAGTTAGCTCCAGTTGTTAATGGAATGAGTACCCGCTTTTATACCGTTAATCGGAATAAAAAGAGTATTACCCTGGATATCCGGAAAGAGGAAGGGCGCGAAGTTTTTAAGAAACTAATACCTCACTTCGACGTAGTGATTGACCAGTTCAGAGCTGGATTCATGGATGATTTGGGGATTGGTTATAAGGACTTAAAGGATATTAATGAAAGAATCATATTTTGTGCTATAAGTGGTTATGGACAGGATGGCCCCATGTATAATGCGGCCGGGCATGATTTGAATTATTTGAATCTGGCCGGGGTAACTGGAACTACAGGAAGTCGTCAGGGTGCCCCTGCCATGTCCGGTGTTCAAATTGCGGATATAGCTGGAGGCACTCTATATGCAGTAATAGCTATACTGCTGGCACTCGCCAGTCGTGAAAAAACTGGCCGGGGGCAAATGTGTGACGTCTCCATGCTGGATGGAGCACTAAGCCTATTAACTTATACTATGGGAGAATGGTCAGGAGATGGAATAATACCAGGGATCGCTGACGGTGTTTTAACCGGAGGATATGCCTGTTATAATATTTATGAAACTTTGGACCATAAATATGTAAGCCTGGGAGCAGTAGAGGGAAAATTCTGGGCAGAATTTTGCGATAAACTTGGTCTTTCTCATTATACTGCTCGCCAGTGGAAAAAAGCTGAGCAAAAACAGATCATTAGCGAGGTTGCTGATATTATGAAGCAGAAAGCCAGGGATGAATGGGTGGAGTTTTTTGCCCAAAATGACATATGTTTTACGCCGGTATTGGATTTGCAGGAAATGAGCGAACATCCACAGGTAAAGGCCCGGCATATGGTCGAAAAAATTGATGATCCAAGTGGGTCTGGCAAAACGATTGCCCTGACCGGAGTTCCTATTAAACTTTCAGATACCCCGGGAAGAATGGTGCTCGATTTTCCAGGTCTGGGAGAACATAATGAACAAATCTTACAGGCCGCCGGTTATGGATCTGCAGAAATTCATCATTTGCGCAGCCAGGGCATAATTTAGGCATAGGATACAGGGACAGGTTTTCTGTCCCCGTATCCGGATAATTTATATTTCGTGCATAGATGACAGTGGGGAGCCGACAATCTGAACTTCCTCACTGTCATATTTGCTATATACAACAGGGACCGGTTCTCTTGTCCCTATCCCTGAAAATAGAGTCGATTTATAGTCCGGTGGCGCTTAATAACAGTGAATGTGGAATATTGTTTGTAGGGCCAAGCCAAGGGGGGCTGTGGTATAATTAGCACAAGAGTGAGTGGGGCTTGGAGGGTATACATTGAAAATAAAAGAATTCATAAAAGGGAAATTGATATCCTTAACAGCAGATGTAACCATACGAGAAGCAGTAAAGATATTTATTGATAACAAAATAGATGGTGCACCGGTAGTGGACGATGACTTTAAGCTCCAGGGGCTTTTCACCAAAAGCCACATATACCGGGCTATAAATGAAGAAATTGATATGCAAACACGAGTGGGAGACGTAATGACCCGGGAAGGTTTTATTGTTGGGCATCCGGAGGCGGATATTGATGATGTTATTTATCCTGGTCTAGGCCGCCTGCCGGTTGTGAATGATGATGGCCGGGTAATAGCATTGATTACTCGCACCGACCTGGCCGGAGTTTTTTATAACTCTTATCAGGTTCTGGCCAGTGAATTGGACACCATCATAGATTCTACCCATAACATGATTATCGCTACTGATTGTCAGGCCCGGATAAAAGTATTCAATAGGGCAGCCGAAAGAATGCTGGAAGTAAAAAGTGAAGATGTAAGAGGTAAGCCGATTGTAGAGATTTTCCCCAACAGCGGTCTGCCAGATACCATAAGAACAGCTGCGGACCAGCCTCTGCAGAAAATAGTTCTGAACAATCGGAACTTTATATCCAATCGCTCTCCGATCAAAAAAGACGGGGAAATTATTGGAGCTGTAGCGGTACTCCAGGACATTTCAGAGCTGGAACAGATTTCCCAGGAGTTAAAGTATGTTAAGGAATTAAATGAAGAACTGGATGCCATAATAGAGTCATCTTTTGATGGTCTTTATATATCTGACGGGGACGGTAAAACCTTGCGGGTGAATAAGGCCTTTGAAATGATAATGGGAATAAGCCGGGATGAGTTTTTGGGGAAAAATGTTGAACAGATAGAAAAAGAAGGACTAGTTTCGGAATCCGTTACTTTCCTAACTTTGAAGAAACGTAAACCAGTTACTATTATACAGGAAGCAAAAACCGGTAAAATAACACTTGCTACTGGCAGTCCGGTCTACGACAAAAATGGCAATATCTTCAGAGTGGTCTGCAATGTTCGGGATATTACTGAGCTCAATTTGCTGAGACAGAGACTGGAACAGGCAGAAGGATTATCTCAGCATTATGAAAGCCAGCTGAGGACTCTGAAACTGCAGTTTATAGGCTCCAGCAATATGATTATCAATTCAAACTCCATGCGGGATATATTAGAAGTTGTGAGCCGGTTGGCTCAGGTGGATTCTACCACCTTGATAACAGGTGAGTCAGGCACCGGCAAGGAGTTGATTGCAGAGACTATTCACAGCTACAGTGCCAGAAAAGAAGAGCCCTTTATAAGAGTTAATTGCGGTGCTATTCCTGAGAATCTTCTGGAATCAGAATTGTTTGGCTATGAATATGGAGCTTTCTCTGGTGCCAAGCAGGAAGGCAAGCCCGGGTTTTTTGAACTGGCCAATGGTGGGACCCTGTTTCTGGATGAAATAGGGGAACTGCAGCTAAACCTGCAGGTAAAACTACTGCGAGCCATTCAGAGCAAAGAGATAACCAGGATAGGTGGAGAGGCACCTAAAAAGATAGATGTCAGGATTATTGCAGCTACTAATCGCAATCTGGCAGATATGGTAAGAAACAAAGAGTTTCGTGAGGATTTATACTATCGCTTAAATGTAGTGCCGCTTAATGTGCCGCCATTAAGGGATAGGAGAGAAGATATTCCCCCTTTGATCACTCATTTTGTTCAGATTTTCAATCGCAAATATAATATGAACAAGAGGGTTGCAGCAGAAGTAATTGACCTGTTCATGGGATACAACTGGCCGGGTAATGTAAGGGAGCTGGAAAACCTTATAGAACGAATGGTAGTAGTTACCCCCCACGATGTCATAAGCAAAGAAGATCTCCCATTCCAATTTGATAAAAATGCCCTGGATCAATCCAGCCAGGTTTTAGTCCGAGGTGTAATTCCGTTACGCGAAGCCGTAGAAAGCACAGAAAAACAGCTCTTGGAAAGAGCCTATAACAATTATAGGACTACCAGACAGATGGCAGGAGCATTGAAAGTAAATGCATCAACTATTGTTAGAAAAGCTTCTAAATACGGCCTGAACGTAAAGGATAAAAGCGAGTAATCACAAAACAAGTGTTGCGTTATGGCAACGCTTGTTGCCATAACGCAACAAAGCCTGTCGCAAAAAGCTGTGCCCTATCTATGCATGGTTCATCTAGATGCTAATACAAATCTATACCAATAAAACAAATATACGACAATTAATAATAAAATAGTAGGGATATTTCCTTCAGGTTGTTGCTATTTTGCAACGGTTGTAAACCTTAGTGCAAGGCGAAAAATTTACGCAAAGGGCCGTACAAAGATATAAACTATCGATTTTGAAGAATGGCAGGCTTTTTGCATAGTAATAGTTGCAGACATATCCTTAATATTATGCTCATAGATATAGTAGAGTCAGGCATAATTATCAAAAAAACCAGCTAACCATTTATATGAATTGCACTGGAGGCAGGGATAACTTATATTCCTTATCTCACCTCTGGCCGTTATCCCGGTAATTAAATAAACTGGAAGGGGTATAAGGCAGTGATAGACTTAAGGTGCAGAAACTGTAATCGATTACTGGGTAAATACAAGGACTGCAAGCAGCTAGAAATAAAATGCCCGCGTTGCGGATACAATAACCAGGTCTACTGGCAGGAAGGAAATTTAATCAAGGAAGGTAGTGCAGTTAAAAGGATAAGGGAAAAGAGAGGTTGATGCCAGCAGCAGGTCCAGGAAAAAATCTATACATTTATTAGAGAGCCTTTGAGCCCCATCCATGAGTAAATCTATTGGATGGGGCTGTCGTTTTCTGACTGTTTTATATAAAGAAGGAGTGAGGGGTATATGAAGGAGTTCAGGTGCAGAAAATGCCATAAGTTGCTTGGGAAATACCGGGGTAATCTGGAGTTGGAAATTAAATGCCCGCGTTGCGGTGTAAACAACCACTTAATGCATACTGAAAATCAATCTATTGCCTCGCGAAGGTTCGCTTTAACAGTTAAGCCGGTTCTGGAAAGATAAAGAGACATCAGTATAATTACATATAACTATGAGAGCCTTAGAGCCCCACAAGATTATTTAAAGAATAATCTGTGGGGTATTTTTATTGTTAAGGAGGTGGAATGTCAATAAGCTTGACAGTACAAGCCTTGGCTGTGCTGATATTCAAAAGAAAGTTGATTTTTAGAAAAGGGGAGGATTTAGTAATGTCGGATTTTGTACAGAAACCAGCAATTAAACGTGCTGATTATCCGAAAACGGTACCTGTGACAGGCTTTGGAGAGAGAAAGGCCAACTTTGAGGGTATGGGCCGGAAATTGGATAATCCTAATAAAAATCTACGGGAAGTAGTGTGCGTGTCTGCTGCCAGGACTCCTTTTGGAGTATTCGGCGGCAAGTTGAAAGAATATGATGCTCCACAGCTGGGCGCCATGGCCATTAAGGAAGTCCTGCGCCGGGTGGAAGATAAAGTCAAAGGTGCTGACATCGACTATGTCTATATGGGCGAGGTTGTTCCTGCAGGGGCAGGACAGGTTCCCAGCCGCCAGGCAACGTTGCTGGCCGGATTGCCTGAGTCTGTACCTTCTATTACCATTAACAAGGTTTGCTCTTCTGGAATCAAAACTGTGGATCTAGCCATGCAGTTAATACAATTAGGCCGGGCGGAAATCGTTATCGCTGGTGGCATGGAAAGCATGAGCAACTGTCCATTTTCCCTGCCTGATCAGAGATTTGGCAGCCGTATGGGTTTACCAAATGGCAAGATGGTTGACTTAATGGTTTATGACGGATTGTGGGATGCATTCTACAACCGCCACATGGCCATACATGGTTCCGAAGTTTCCGATGAGTTTGGCATCACCAGAGAAGACATGGACTGGTGGGCTTACCTGTCCCAGACCCGGGCAGTAGATGCCATGAACAACGGTAATTTAGATGATGAAATATTCCCGGTTGAGATCAAGAGAGGCAAAGAAGTATTTGCTAAAGACGAAGGACCACGTCCCGGCACCACTATTGAAGCTTTGGCCAAACTGCCTCCGGTATTCAATCACAAGAGTCCGGTTACCGGCGGTCCTGGCAGTGTAACAGCTGGTAATGCTCCTGGTGTTAACGATGGTGCCACAGCAGTAATGTTGATGAGTCGCGAAAAGGCTGATGAACTGGGCTTAAAACCCCTATTTACCATCGTAGGTTATGGCGAAGTATCACAGCAGACCAAAGATATTGCTACAGTTCCTGGTCTATCTATCAAGAAGGTTTTGGATGAGAACGGTCTGACACCCGATGACATCAAATTGGTAGAGGCCAACGAGGCTTTTGCAGCCGTAGTTCTAGTCAGCTGCATGGGTATTCTGGGAATGAGTAAAGAAGATATGGTAGCCAAAGTGAATGTTAACGGATCGGCTATCGCTTACGGGCATCCCATCGGAGCCAGTGGTGCGCGCATTTTGATGACCTTGGGATACGAACTGCAAAAGCGCGGCGGCGGATACGGAGTATGCGGAATCTGTTCAGGTCATGCTCAGGGCGATGCCATGCTGATTAAAGTAGAGGTATAAAACTGATCTCTAATTTATAGTAAAAGATGATAAGGAGGCGAATTTTGGTGGAAATTAAAAAAGTAATGGTTATCGGAGCCGGTCAGATGGGTGGCGGGATTGCTCAGGTATCGGCTCAGACCGGTTGGGAAACCGTTCAATATGATATAAATATGGATCTGGTAAATAAGGGTATTGCTTTGATCGACAAAAATCTATCCCGCAATGTATCCAAAGGAAAAATGACTGAGGATGAAAAAGCGGCTATTTTAGGCCGGATCAAGCCATCTGTAAGCCTGGAGGATGCAGCTGATTGCGACCTGATAATAGAAGCCATAGTAGAAAATTTTGCTATCAAGGAAAAAGTTTTTAAGGAATTGGATAGAATAGCACCTCCTCATGCCATTTTGGCCAGTAATACTTCATCTCTGCCTATTACTCAGATCGCAGCAGTTACCAAGCGTCCGGATAAGGTTATCGGCATGCATTTCATGAATCCGGTCCCGGTAATGAAACTGGTTGAAGTAATCAGGGGCTTGGCCACTACTGATGAGGTTTACAAGATTGTAGAAGAAGCTTCGATAAAGATGGGCAAAGTGCCAGTATGGTGTAAAGACGTACCTGGATTCATATCTAACCGGGTGCTGCAGGTGATGATCAACGAAGCTCTATGGGAACTGTACGAAGGTGTAGCTCCGGCTGAAAACATTGACAATATAATGAAGCTGGGAATGAATCATCCTATGGGACCTTGTGAACTGGCAGATTTGATCGGACTGGATACCATTCTGTCTATCCTTAACGTAATGTATGACGGCTACGGGGATCCTAAATATCGGCCTTCTCCTTTATTAAAGCAATATGTCAATGCCGGCTGGCTGGGCAGGAAAACTGGCAAAGGAATATTTGACTACAAGTAATACCAGGAAGATATAACTGCAAGAAGGAGGAGTGTAGGTGGAATTTGCTAATATTTTACTGGAAAAAGATAACAGAATAGCTGTTTTGAGTGTCAATCGGCCGAAGGCCTTAAACGCTCTGAATAAAGACACCTTACTCGAGATCAAAGCCGCGGTAGAAGATGTCAGAGACGATGACTCTATCGATGTGCTGATCATTACCGGTTCAGGAGATAAATCATTTGTGGCTGGAGCCGACATAAGTTTCATGGTCAATATCAACGCTCTGCAAGGGCGTGAATTTGGATTATTGGGACAGTCCGTATTTCGGCTGATAGAATCCATGGAAAAACCGGTTATCGCGGCTGTAAATGGATTCTGCCTGGGTGGTGGATGCGAACTGGCTATGTCTTGTGATATCCGGATAAGTTCAGAAAAAGGTAAATTCGGTCAGCCTGAAGTAGGCCTGGGGGTTACTCCGGGTTTCGGAGGAACCCAGCGTTTACCAAGAATAGTCGGACCCGGTATGGCCAAATTGCTCCTGTATACTGGTGACACTATAGGTGCCATGGAAGCATTAAGAATTGGTCTGGTTGATCAGGTGGTGGCTAAAGAGGACCTGATGGACTATGTAAAGGGAGTAGCCAAAAAGATTGCTGCTAAAGGTCAATGCTCAGTAAGGTTCTGCAAAGTGGCTGTTAATGAAGGTATGCAGACCGATATAGACCGGGCTATGAGCATCGAGGCAGATCTGTTCGGCTTATGTTTTGCTACTCTGGATCAAAAAGAAGGCATGGGGGCTTTTGTTGAGAAAAGAAAAGCCAACTTTATAGGGAAATAGAATTAGGGAGATGAGATTTAATGGATTTTAGTTTAAGCGATGAATCATTAATGATGCGAGATATGTTTAGGAAGTTTGCCAAGAACGAAGTTGAACCCTTAGCGGCAGAGCTGGATAAAACTCATGAATTTCCCATGGTTACTTTCAAGAAAATGGCCGATCTGGGTCTGACCGGACTGCCAATTCCTGAAGAATGGGGCGGCGCAGGAGCTTCCTATCTGGACTTCGCTATGTTTGTAGAAGAGCTGGCCAAGTGCTGTGCTTCAACTGCCGTTATTATGAGCGTACATACTGGCTTGGGATGTATGAGTACTTATCTGTATGGCAGCCAGAGATTAAAGGAGAAATATCTGCGGGCTCTGACAACTGGAGAGATTGTAGGAGCTTATGCTCTCACAGAACCTAACGCCGGATCAGATGCTGCATCAATCAAATGTAAGGCTGAAGACAAGGGTGATTACTTCTTATTAAATGGCAGCAAGATATTCATTACCAATGGTGGGATAGCGACCACTTATTGTACATTTGTAAAGACTGATCCTACCCAGCCTTCTGGCCGGGGAATCACCTGTCTGATCATCGAAAAAGATACTCCGGGATTTACCATGAGTAAACCGGTGGAAAAAATGGGTATGTCTGGTTCACCTACAGTTGAGCTATATTTTGAGGATTGTAAAGTCCCGAAAGAAAATGTGCTGGGTGAAATTAATGATGGCTTTAAAGTAGCCATGGGACTGTTAGCCGGCGGTCGTATCACCATAGGTGCTCAGGGTCTTGGTATCGGTGAAGGAGCCCTCGACTATACCATCAACTATATCAAAGAAAGACAGCAGTTTGGGAAACCCTTGGCAGCTAACCAGGGAGTTCAGTTTATGGTAGCTGATATGAAAACGGCGTTAGATGCAGCCCAGTTGTTGATATACCGTGCTGCATGGCTAAAAGACAATGGACTGCCTCATAATGCTGAAGCTTCCATGGGCAAGAAATTTGCTACTGATACTGGTATGGAAGTGTGTACTAATTGTGTACAGCTTATGGGTGGCTATGGCTACTGCAGAGAATTCCCGATTGAACGTATGATGAGAGACGTTAAGATAACCCAGATTTACGAAGGGTCCAATCAGATCCAGAGAATGATCATAGGCCGTGAAGTTATAGGTAAATGGTAAAGACAAGAGATTTCCGGGGAAACTTCTTAAGTTTTCCCGGATTAGTTCCACGATAGAATCAAATTTAGAAGGTCTTGCTTAAAGTTGCACCAGTAAGTAATTAAATGGAGGAGGAGGTTCGAGAATGGGAAAACCACAGAGAATAAGCTTGAAAGAAGCTGGGAACTTGATTCAGGATGGTGATATGTTATCCTTTAGCGGATTTACCATCTGGCGTCGTCCCATGGCGCTCATTTATGAATTAGTACGGCAGGGCAAAAAAGACCTGCACTTATTCGAAGTAAATGGGGGTACTCATACTGAAGTACTGGCTGGAGCCGGTGCGGTAAAGATGTGGGAGTCCTGCTGGGTTGGACATGAGCTTTACGGTAAACTTGGTGAAGGTATAGCTCGCGGACAGGTCGAGGGTACCATATTGGTTGAAGACTACAGCCATGCCCAAGTTGTGGCCCGACTGCTGGCCGGGGCTTACGGACTGCCGTTCTTCCCCACTGCTCTGTCAATGGGTACAGATATTCTTAATCCCAAATATGATATGCTGGGCAAAGCAGGTTTAAGAGATGGCTCCAATCCCAAGATACCCCTTAAGAAATATGATACTATCCAGGATCCTATGTATGATATGGGCGAACTCCTTTTGATGCCAGCGGCTAATCCAAATTGGGCATTGGTATATGCATCCCAGGTGGGTGACGAAGGAACCGTTCGGGTCTTAGGGCAGACTTATGTGGATCAAGAAGTCATCAAAGCTGCTGATAAAGTCATAGTACTTGCTGAAGAAATAGTGCCGGACAGTTATCTAAGGCAGGAACCAGAAAAGAATATTGCTCCGGGTTATGCGATTGATTATGTAATCGAATGTCCATGGAGTGCACATCCCACTGGTTCTCAGTTCTTCTATGATGTAGATGCCGATTTTATCCGCCAGTTCTATGCAGCCTCCAAGAGCAAAGATGCCTATGATAAATGGGCCGCAGAATGGATATTTGGTGTAGACAGTCATGAAGAATACTTGCAAAAATTAGGAATCAACCGACTGGAAAACCTGAGGGCTAATTCCGTCCTCGGTTACTCAACTACCATGAAAAGGGGGTCGAGATAAATGACTAAGGAATACGCTACAAATTATAAACCGATTGACCTTCTGGCGGTTGCAGCAGCCAGGGAAGTAAATGATGGCGATGTTGTTTTCGCAGGTACCGGACTGCCAATGCTGGCCATAGCCCTTGCTCAGTTGACCAATGCTCCTGAAGCTGCTTGTATTTATGAAGCCGGCAGTATAGATGGAAGACCTATAGATCTGCCTACCTCGGTAGGAGATTCACGCTGTGCATACCAATCTTCTATGGCAGCTGGACTAACCGAAGCATTTTATGGACAGCTCCACTGTGGCTATGTAGATCTGGCATTTCTGGGCGGAGCCGAAATAGACAAATACGGCAATGTAAATACTACCGTAGTCGGTGACTATGCAGCCCCTAGCAAGAGATTCACCGGCAGCGGCGGAAATCCTGATATCAATTCACTGGCCAGGAGGACTGTGTTTATAATGGTTCAGGAAAAACGGCGTTTTAAAGATAAGGTTGATTATATCACTTCACCGGGATGGCGTTTGCCTAAATGGCCATCTGGCGAAATCGTTCCCAGACAGGAGATTTATGGAAAATTCTTCCGGGGTGGACCTTCCGCTGTAATCACCAATATGGGAGTTTTCCGCTTTGATGAAAACGGTGAAATGTATCTGGATACTGTGCACCCGGGCTTCACTCCCGAACAGGTCAAAGATAACTGTTTGTTTGACCTGAATATTTCCCGGTGCAAAGGTGAGACAGAACCGCCTACGGTCCAAGATATTGACTTATTGTACAATACAGTGGATCCGGAGGGCATCTTCTTACCATAATTTATGACCCCCTTTAATATAACCCTCTTAACGTTTGCGCACGACTTCAAGAACTATATGCACTTGGGGTCGTGCCTTTCTTTTTAGGACAAAACTTATATACTTTAATCCGTGACAGGTCAAAAGGTAGATATAGTAATATCTGCACCTGCATGCATAAAATTAACCGAGGGTATTTATACCCTCTCGGCCAGTTTGTGTGATAATTGGATTAGAGAGCATCGAATCCACTGAGTGAATTATTTCGGGCCGGATTCGATCGGTGAAGTCCATTTTTATTTAGCGTCTCCACTTGTAACTGTTACTAATGATTCCTTCCAGCAAAACAAAGCAGCATTTCCTGCCATCCTAGGTTACAACATTACAGAGACAGTTGGGTTTTTAGGAAGCGACTATCATGTAGAACTACGGTAATCCCAGAAGAGTGCTCATAAGAGGGGGTGGAGCGTATTTTGAACTGGGAAATGTTGGAGTTGTTGTTTGAACAGAATCGTTATATGGCAGTTATATTTTTGGACCAGGACGGAATTATTAAATATCTTAACGAAACTTATCTGGAAATACTCAATTTGTCCCGGGATCAAGTGGTCGGGAAACATGTATTGGAAATAACCCCTCACAGCCGGGCTTATATTACTTTGCAAACCGGCAAAGCAAAAGTAGGTTATGAATGGATCGTGAACGGACACCACACTTTAGGTACTGCCTTACCCATTTTCGAAGGAGATCAGGTTATCGGTGTATTTGGATATACCATGTTCCTGGATCTTTGGGATGGCAAAAATATATTAGACGAGATTTTATCCAATCTTAACCTGTATAAAGATGAAGTTCATAGATTGCACAGTGCAGCTTATAAATTTGAAGATATCCATTGTGAAAGCAAAGCCATGACAGATATCATCATATTAGCCAGGCAGGTAGCCAATCATCCGCTAACTACCGTGCTTATTAGCGGTGAAAGCGGGACTGGCAAGGAACTTTTTGCTCATGCCATACATAATGCCAGTCGGCGCTATAATAGGCCCTTTGTTAGAGTGAATTGTGCCGCCATCCCTGAAAACCTTCTGGAATCAGAGCTATTCGGTTACGAGGAAGGGGCTTACACCGGGGCCAAAAAGGGTGGAAAGCTGGGCAAGTTCGAACTGGCTGACAAGGGAACCATTTTCTTGGATGAAATTGCTGAAGTGCCTCTTAATATGCAGAGCAAGCTCTTGTTTGTGCTGCAGGAACAGGTAGTGGAAAGATTAGGGGGAGTGAATCCTACTAAAATAAATGTAAGAGTAATAGCAGCTACTAATCGAGACCTGGAGAAGATGGTAAGAACCGGCAGTTTCCGTCAGGATTTATATTATCGTTTAAATGTAGTTCATATTAATATTCCTCCCTTAAGAGATAGAGTAGAAGACATTCGCTTAATAACACCACATATAATAAGTAACCTGAGTGAACGTTTAAACATTAAGGAAAGGAAAATCGATGATCAAGCCCTGCAGATGCTCTGTAAATATACCTGGCCTGGTAATGTCAGGGAGCTGGAAAATGTATTGGAAAGAAGTTTGATCATAGCGGAAATGGATGGATCCAGAATATTGTCAGCCAGACATATAAACATACCAGATGACAAATTTGACTTGATCAACCTATCCGAAGAAAAAAGCCTGAAAAGTATGCTGGATGAATACGAAAAAAAATTGCTGGCAAAAACTCTTGAAAAATGCCAATTTGATGTGCCTCTTGCAGCCAGGCAGCTTAATATGGATCCGTCTTCCCTTTACAGAAAATTGAGAAAATATCGGATAATGATAAAAAGGGAGTGTTCTATTCATTAAAGCATTGGCATTTATGCCATGCATTAATTGGTAATGGCAATTTTGCCACAACACTTTTATTTCTGCCTGTATCATAACTCGGGTCCTAACACTGTTTTAAAAGATACTGGTATAAATACCAGAAATAAACAAATAAAAATGTAATAGCATCGAGCGAGAATGCCTGCTTACAGGGGTTCTCGCTCTTATTATTTTCTGGCACATTTATTGCTAAATAAATAATAAGAACTGATGGAGGGGGGTGAACAATTCCAGCGAACCTTTGGACGGAAGACACTAAATAAAGATGAGGGAGGGAAAAGTTTTGAGTTTTGGATTTACTTACAACGAAGACCAGTTGGCATTGCAGAGAACGGTACGTAAGTTTGCTGAAAATGAAATTGTTCCAGTTAGGCACGATTATGATGAATCAGAAGAGTTTCCATGGCCAGAAGTCAAGAAAATGCATGAACTGGGTATTTTCTGCATGAACGCACCGGAAAAATACAACGGCATGACCTTTGGCAATGTAACGCTCTGTATGGTCTGTGAAGAAATATGCAAAGCCTGTTTAGGCATAGGCATTACCCCATTGGCCAATATGCTGGCTTCAGAACCTATTCTATATGGCGGCAATGAAGAGCAGTGGGACTGGTGGTACCCGAGAATTTGTGATGAGGGAAAACTGGCCGCCTATGCAGTTACCGAACCTGGTGCAGGATCAGACGTGGCAGGAGTATCTACTTCGGTTAAGAAGGATGGAGACTATTATATTCTCAATGGGACTAAATGCTTCATCACCAACGGTCGGCATGCTTCTCAATTATGCGTGCTGGCTACTCATGATAAGAGCAAAGGTCATCGTGGCCAGTCCTTTTTTATAGTGGATACCAGCACTGAGGGAGTGTCTTTTGGAAAAAGCGAACATAAAATGGGCATGCGCTGTTCCGAGACGTCAGAGGTGATTTTTGACAATGTAAAAATACACAAAAAGTGGCTGGTAGGACAAGAAGGAGATGGTTTTAAGCTGGCCATGAAGTCCTTTAATTCTTCTCGTCCATTTATAGCATCAGCGTCCGTAGGAGTAGCCAGTGGAGCATTTGAATTTGCCAGAGATTATGCCAAAGAAAGAAAGGCCTTTGGCAAACCTATTGCCAGTTTTCAGGCCATTCAATTCATACTGGCAGATATGGCCATGGAAATCGAAGCATCGCGTCTATTATGGCAGAAGGCAGCCTGGTTGCTTGACGAAGGTATGATGGCCGCCGAACTGTCAGCCATATGCAAATGCTATGCAGCCGATATGGCCATGAAGGTTACCACTGATGCAGTGCAGATACTGGGAGGATATGGCTTCTGCCGGGACTATCCGGTAGAAAAAATGATGCGGGATGCCAAGATACTGCAGATTTTCGAAGGTACCTCACAAATACAGCGAACAATAATCGCTAAAGACGTTCTTTCCTAGAGAGATATAAAAATAACTTAAGGAGGAGTATCACATGAAATTTGAACCTATTCCTATTCGGAAAGGGAGAGCTAAACCGCCAACCTACAAAATTATGACAGCTAAGGAAGCTATCACACAATTCATCCATGATGGTTGTTATCTGGGAATGTCAGTTAGTGCTGCACCGGCTGCTTTGATATGGGAAATTGTTCGTCAAAGGGATAGAATCAAGAACCTGACTTTAAGTATAACCAGTCAAATTGGAATGTCTTCTGCCCTAATTGGATCAGACTTGGTCAACAAAGTTGAGATGGCCTATAACTGGGGGGGCATTGAAGGTGAAGATAAAGTTTTCCGGCGGGCAGTGGAAAAAGGAATTCCCCGGCCTCTGGAAGTTGAAGATTACAGTAACTACGGATGTGCCATGAGATGGGAAGCCGCTTCCATGGGTTTGGACTTTATGCCGGTTAAATCACAATTAGGGTCTGACATTATTAAATATAACCCGAGGATCAAGGTTATCGACGATCCATATACCGGAAAACCGGTAGCCCTGGTGCCGGCATCATCTCCAGATGTGGGTATCATGCATTGTGCACGGGCCGATGAAATCGGCAACGTACAATGTTACGGTTTATACGGTAATACCGATCTGCTGGCCAGAGCGTCAAAGAAGGTCATAGTCAGTGTAGAAGAGATTGTTACTACCGCAGAGATTCGCCGTATGCCTAACCTTACCGTGATTCCTTACTATTATGTAGATGCCATAGTGCAGGCGCCTTTTGGTGCTCACTGGCGGGAATCCAACTATTATTATCATCATGATTTAGCTTATGGATTAGATGCTTATCGGCAATTTGCCACCAAAGAAGGCTTTGACGCCTGGGCTGACAAATATATCCACGGCACCAAAGATTGGGATGAGTATTGTAAATTGGTAGGTTATGACCGTTTGAATCGCTTAAGACTCAGTGAAAGCAAATATCAGAAATTTGGAGAGGTGAGGTGATACTAATGGCTGAGTATGCAAAAGATTATTCTTTACCAGAATTGATGGCCGCTTCAGTAGCCCGGGAAATAAATGATGGAGAATTATGTTTCATAGGGGTAGGAATGCCTTTGATGGCAGCTACCATTGCCAAGTTCACCCACGCCCCCAATTTCAATATGATGGTCGAATATGGGGCAGTTGGGCCGTCTCCCAGAAGGCTACCCATGTGTGTAGACTGCGCGGTTAATAATGAAAGAGCATATTATACCGGCAGTCAGCGGGAGGTTATGGGGGCCCAGCAGAATGGTTATGTAGACGCGGGCTGTATAAGCGGGGCCCAGATAGATAAATACGGCAATCTTAATTCTACCGGTATAGGAGAATATCCCAACCTTAAGGTTCGTTTGGCAGGCAGTGGAGGAGCCAATGATATAGCATCATCTGCCAGCCGCACCATAATCATGATGCGCCAGGATGGACGCAATTTCGTAAATAAATTGGATTATATCACTTCTCCCGGGCATCTGGATGGTCCCGGTGCCAGGGAAAAGGCCGGATTGGTGGGTGGAGGACCACATGTGGTAGTTACCACCATGGGTGTATATCGTTTCGATAATGAAACCCGGGAAATGTACCTGGAAAAAATCCATCCGGGGGTGAAACTGGAAGATATCAAACGTTCCATACAGTGGGATCTGGCCGTATCTCCAAATCTGATAGAAACCGAACCTCCTACCGTGGAACAGGTAATGGTCATGCGCACTCTAGACCCGTTAAAAGTGTATCTGGGGAACGGAAGAGAGGTCCTGGCCGGCGACTTCGAGGCCTTTATGAAGATGTTTGAAGACAGTTACTGGCCTATGACAGAATTAATGAAGAGTAAGGGACTGTAATAAAGGAGGAAAACATATGGCGGTAAAGAAACTTGGTGTACTGGGAGCAGGCACCATGGGAGCAGGAATCGCCCAGGTCGGAGCTCAGGCCGGCCTGCAGGTGATACTGGTTGACATTGACCAGAAATTTGTGGAAAAGGCCCTGGCAGGTATGAAAAAAAACTGGGATAAATCAGTGGCCAAAGGCAAGCTCAGTGAAGAAGCTATGAAAGAATACCTGGACAATATACAGATCAGCACTAGTAATGATGAATTAAAAGATTGCGATCTGCTCATCGAGGTAATTGTCGAAAATATTGATGTAAAGAAGAAGGTTTTCAAGGAATTGAATGAGATCTGTTCACCGGATACAGTTTTTGCTTCAAATACTTCTGGCTTCAGTATAACCGAGATCGGGGTGGCCAGCGGCCGTCCGGAGAAGATGGTTGGAATGCACTTTTTCAACCCGGTACCAGTAATGAAGCTGGTAGAAGTGATCCCCGGAGTAGAAACCAGTCCAGAAACTATTGCTCTGGCTACCGAAACCTGTAAGGTGATCGGCAAAACTCCGATCCCGGCTAAAGAAGCACCTGGCTTTATTGTCAACCGGCTTTTAGTACCCTATTTGAATGATGCTGCCCATGCATATGATGAAGGGGTAGCTTCAGTAGAAGCTATAGATGAAGCTATGAAACTGGGTGCCAACATGCCTATCGGGCCCCTGGCCTTATGTGATCTGGTAGGCATAGATGTGCTGTTGAATGTAGTCGAGTACTTTTACAAAGAGTTTGGGGATCCCAAGTTCAGACCAGCTCAGGCATTGAAGAACAAGGTCCGGGCCGGGCACTATGGAATTAAAACCGGCAAAGGTTTTTATGACTATTCCAGTAAATAACGATAAAATAAATACCAGGTAGAAAAAGGGGGGGCTGGCATATTTTACTTAATTCAGCTGGACGGGAGCATAGCATCTTCTCTTGTGGCTCCTCCCTGGTATTGTCAAACAATAGAAGAGGAGGTAAGCAAGAATGGTTGGAATTATTGGTTTCGGAGCATATGTTCCCTATAACCGCCTAAACCGAGCCCATATCAAGGACACTTTTGGATCTCCAGTTCCCAAAGGCGAAAAGGCTGTAGCTAACTATGATGAAGACAGTATTACCATGGGAGCCATGGCGGCCCTGGATTGCAGTGCCAACCTGGATACTAAAACAATTGATGCAGTGTACTTTGCTACTACTACCGCTCCTTATAAGGAGAAACAGAGTGCTACTACCATCGCCGGAGTACTGGATACCAGGCTGGACATAAGGACGGCGGATTTTTGTGACTCATTACGCGCAGGTTCCTCAGCCATCCTGGCCGGGATAGACGCAGCCCGGCAGGGCTTAAATGCTATGGTAGTCGCAGGAGAGTGCAGACTGGGATATTCGGCTGGTCCTTATGAAAACCATTTTGGAGATGGGGCGGCAGCATTTCTGATCGGGGATAGCAATGTGATTGCTGAATATATCGACAGCTGTAGCATTGCAGTAGATTTCCACGATCTATGGCGGGCCGATAACGAAAGGTTTGTGCATAGCTGGGAAGAAAGGTTCTGTATTACTCAGGGCTACAATCAGTTTGTCAGTGATTCTGTAAAAGGTGTTTTAAAGAAGACCGGTTTGACTCCGGGCGATTTTAGTAAAATTGTGCTCTACGGGATTACTCCCCGCTATCAGGGGCAAATAGCTGCCAAACTCGGTTTTACTCCAGCCCAGATACAGGACAGTCTATATAACCAGGTGGGAAATACTGGAACTGCCAATGCTCCCATGATGCTGGCCGCTGCCCTGGAGGAAGCAAAACCTAACGATTATATCCTGCTGGTCGGCTATGGTGAAGGCAGTGACGCTATAGTATTCAAGGTCAGTGATGAGATTGCCAATTTTTCGCCTGGTTTAGGCTTAAAGGGATACATTGATAATAAAAAAGTCAGCATGAATTATGGTAAATATCTGCGCTGGAGAGAACTTATTGCAACCGAACCAGCAAAAAGACCAGTTCAAAAAAGATCATCAGTGCCGGACATGTATCGTAATCGCAAGAAAAATCTGGGGTTTTACGGGGTATGCTGTAAAAATTGCGGTACCGTACAATTCCCGCCATCCCGGATATGTATAGAATGCCGAGCTATAGATCAGATGGAAGACTATCGACTTTATGGGAAACCCGCCCGGGTAGCTACATTTACCGTCGATTATCTGGCTGATTCGCTTGATCCTCCCACCATAGTAGCAGTAGTCGATTTTGAAGGCGGGGGACGTCTGATTTGTTATCTGGTAGATTGCGACCCGGATGAAGTTAAGGTAGGTATGGAGGTTAATATGTCATTCCGCCACATATTCACGGTTGACAGCATCCGCACCTATTTCTGGAAAGCCGTACCAAAACTTTAAAGATAGGAGGTAATGAAATGGCCATAGGAATTAAAGATAGAGCTGCGGTTATTGGAATGGGATGTACCAGATTTGGTGAGCGTTATGACAGCAACCTGGAAGATCTGCTGATAGAAGCAATAGATGAGTGTTTAGAAGACGCCGGGATCGAATTTAATGATATAGATGCTTTCTGGTTCGGGACATTCACATCCGGTATGGCAGGATTAACATTTTCAAATAGAATGAAATCCCATTATAAGCCAGTAACCCGCCTGGAAAATATGTGCTGTACCGGATTGGACAGCTTTCGTAATGCCTGTTATGGAGTAGTTGCAGGGGCCTATGATGTAGTAATGGCCGTAGGAGCAGAAAAGTTGAAGGATGGGGGATATAGTGGTCTGGAGGTGCCAACAGAAGACTCCGACCGTACCTTACCGGACTTAACCGCCCCATCTCGCTTTGCCTTTGTGGCTCCAGCCTATGCTCACAAATACGGCTTGGATATGCAGCAGATGAAAGAGGTTATGGCGCGTATAGCCTGGAAGAACCACAAAAACGGCGCCCTGAATCCTAAAGCCCAATACCGGGCCGAGGTAGCCATGGAAAGTATACTGAAGTCTCCAATGATCTGCAGCCCCATGGGAGTTATGGATTGTTCAGGAGTATCAGATGGCGCGGCTTGTGCCATTATTACCCGCACTGAGGATGCTAAAAAATACCGGAAAGATCCTATGTATGTGAAGGGCATCCAGATTGCCGCCGGTCCCGGTCACAGTGAAAAGCACCAGAGTTATGATTTTACCACCGCCTTTGAAACTTATTATGCCGGGCAGGCAGCTTATCGGGAAGCAGGAATCACCAACCCGCGGGAACAAATCAGTTTAGCCGAAGTACACGATTGTTTTACCCCTACCGAATTGATTATTTATGAGGATCTACAGTTTAGTGAACGTGGTCAGGGCTGGAAAGATGCCATGAATGGATTCTTTGACCTGGATGGGGGACTGCCGGTAAATCCAGATGGTGGCTTAAAATCATTTGGCCATCCCATTGGTGCCAGCGGCATTCGGATGCTATATGAATCCTGGCTGCAGTTCCATGGCAAAGCAGGTAAGAGGCAGCTGGAAAATCCCAGAATAGGCCTGGCCCAAAACCTGGGCGGACAGCCATATTCGTGCGTAGTTGGGGTAGGTATTGTCGGAAATGAGTTAGGCTAAAATGGGTACCTTAGAACAGTTCGTGGATTACTTGTGCCCATTCCTGGGACAAATGGTGCAAATACGTGTGATCTATGATTGTTCTAATACCAGGGTTTGTCAGATCAATATCGAACCGGCTTTTTATGAATGTCTGCTTAGTGACAACTGCACGGGGCACAAATCCAAGGATGAACGTTGCCTGCTGTTTCAGTTATGAGATAGATGAACATTAGATCCGGTGCAAGTGACAATTTTCGTTAAGGGGAGGTGGTTTAAGATGGAATGGAAAACTATTACCCTGGACTTTAATGAAGGTGTTTGTACACTGACCTTGAATAGTCCTGAGACTATGAACGCCTTGAGCAGTGAGCTGAACAGTGAAATGGGGGCAGCCATCAATATGCTTAGTGCAGATCGGCAAGTGCGGGTATTGGTTATAACCGGCAGTAAGAAGGTTTTTGCTGCCGGAGGCGATATCAAAGCTATGGCTTCCTGTAATCCAGAGCAAGCCAGAGCATATATAGAACCTATTCACCAGGTATTTAATAAGATTGCTGGTTTGCCCATACCAACCATAGCTGCTGTTTCGGGATTCGCTTTTGGTGGAGGAGTAGAGCTGAGCCTTACTTGTGATTTTCGCATAGCAGCTCAAAATGCTAAATTCGGATTTCCGGAAATCAACCTGGGTATTTTCCCGGCCGCAGGTGGCAGTCAGAGGCTGCCCCGGTTGATAGGCACCCAAAAGACTAAAAGATTAATGTTTACCGGAGAAACTATAGATGCAGCTGCCGCTCTATCCTTCGGTCTGGTGGATCAGGTGGTGCCTACCGAAGAGCTTATGGAGGAGGTAAAGCAATTTGCCGTCCAACTGAGCAAAAAACCCCCGCTGGCTTTGATGAGGTTAAAAGAGTCCATTCAGCAGGGGATAAACACTGATATTAATACTGCACTTATTATGGAAATGGATAATTGCTGCAGTCTTTTTGCCAGTCAGGATCAGAAAGAAGGCATGAATGCTTTTATGGAACGTCGAACGGCAGTTTTCAAAGGGCAATAATAATTAGCGCATGATGGTTGTGGGGCAGGGATGCTTCTTAACCATATCTCGACCCCCTTCAATATAACCCATTAATAAAAGGCAGGACTTCAAGAGCAGATTTGATCTTGAAGTTCTGCTTTTCTGGGGCGAGATTCATCCTATTTACTAAATTCTGCCCCCGAAGCAGAACCAAAATAGGTTAAAATAGGAAGAGAAATTCAAATGGAAGGGATGGATGGTAGTTATGGAGCATTTCCCTGCCCTGTTTTCTCCTATACAGGTGGGTGATATGCAGGTCAAAAATCGGATTGTTATGGCTCCGATGCTGGTAGGTTATGGACATCTGGATGGCAGGGTGAGTCAATCCACTATCGACTACTATGAGACTCGGGCTCGGGGTGGTGCAGGATTAATAATTGTGGAAGCGGCATGCATTGACAGCCCGGCCGGACAGGAAGGTATTGGACAGCTTAACATCGATAACAGCGGCTATGTTGAAGGTCTAGCCCAGCTGTCCAAGAGTATTAAAAAACATGGAGCAAGAGCTTTTATTCAGCTTTTTCATGCTGGTCGGCAGACCAGCAGTAATGTGACCGGTCAGCAGCCGGTTGCTCCTTCAGCGGTTCCCTGTCGGATTATGGCAGAGCTTCCCCGGCAGTTGGAAATCCAGGAAATACAAGCCATTGAAGAAAAATTTATTGAAGCTGCGGTACATGCGCGAACTGCTGGTTTCGAGGGAGTAGAAATACATGCCGCCCATGGATACTTAGTTAATCAATTCCTGTCCCAACATAGTAATCAACGAAGTGACTCCTATGGCGGAAGCCTGGAAAATCGGATGAGGATCTTGCTTAACATCATAAAAGGGATCAAAATGTCAGTGCCTGATCTGGCCATATCGGTCAGAATTAATATCGATGATTTTGTGCCCGGTGGATTAAAAACTGAGGAGAGCAGTATAATATGTCATCACCTGGAACAGTCCGGAGTGAACCTGATCAACTGCACCTGCGGCACTTATGAATCAGGACTGACTAGTATAGAACCTGCTTCATATCCCGAAGGATGGAGGATATACCTGGCAGAAGAGATAAAAAAAGCGGTATCTGTGCCAGTGGCTGGCGGAGGTATGATCAGCAGTCCGGGTTTTGCTGATGAACTGATTGAAAAGGGACGATGTGATCTGGTTTTTCTGGGAAGGAGTCTGCTGGCTGAAGCCGACTGGCCTAATCGGGTCCGGGCTGGAGATATTGAAGATATCAGACCTTGTATCAGGTGTAACCATTGTATCGGCAGTAATTTTCAGGGTATGCCAGTTAGCTGTACGGTAAACCCACATACCGGAAGAGAAAGGCAATTCGGCCGTTCCCGGATAAAGCCCGAGGTAAAATTTAGGGTGGCTGTGATAGGAAGCGGCCCGGCCGGACTGCAGACTGCTATTTCACTTTCTCGTCTTTGCGGGGAAGTAATTTTATATGAGAAGGAAGCTCAGGCCGGAGGGCTGATGAACCTGGCATGTCTCCCGCCTCATAAGCACAGGGTGGCTGAGCTGAGAAATTATTTATTTCACCAACTGGACCGAAGCAAGGTGAAGAAAATATTCTGTCATGAGTTTACCATCGATGATTTGAATGATATCCAGCCGGATTCTATCGTGGTGGCTACCGGATCGATCCCGCTGGTGCCAGATATCGAAGGCCTGGAGAACAGCCGGTTTTATACGCTGGAACAGATCCTCACTAGAAAGGTTCAGATCCAGGGACAGCATGCAGTAGTAATAGGTGGGGGAGAAAATGGCTGCGAAACCGCGGACTTTTTAATCGGAGCTGGCAAAGAGGTTACCATTATCGAACAGGGCAGCATTCTGGCTCCGGGTATGGAGAAGAAGAATCGGAGAGATTTGATGGATCGTCTGCAGGCAGGTGGAGTTGTTAAAAGGACTTCCTGTCAGGTCATCAGAATAAAGGACCACCAGGTTTGGATCAGCGATGGTGGAAGGGAGCCCCAGGAGATGGAAACGGATGCCATTGTTCTGGCGGTAGGTTATCAGCCTTATCATCCATTATATAAGCAGTTAAGGACTTTTAATGATAATCTGTTTGTTATCGGAGATGCATTGAGGGTCAGAGGTTTTAAAAGTGCTATACTGGAGGGCGAAATGACAGCATTTGCAATTGCCCGTAAACACGGGAGATCAAGTGAATCGGGGAGAAAAACATGAGTATAGCCGATGACGAGAGTATAACATCAGACGAACTACAGCGACTGAAAGTCTTAAATTTATTTGAGGAACAAGCATATCAAACCGGCTATCAGTTTATAGCCGGTTTGGATGAAGTAGGAAGGGGACCGATAGCCGGACCGGTTGTAGCTGGAGCAGTTATTCTGCCCAGGGGATTCACTCTGGTCGGAGTAGATGATTCCAAAAAGCTTACTGGGAAAAAAAGAGAAATCCTGGCCCGGGAAATAAAACGGCGAGCCCTGACCTGGTCCGTTGGGTATGTTTATCCACCCTGCCTGGACCAGATAAATATTCTGAATGCTACCCGCAGGGCCATGACATTGGCCGTAAGCCATCTACATATAAAGCCGGATTATCTGCTCATTGATGCGCTGAAATTAGACGATATATCTATTGAACAGGGGTCTATAATAAAGGGTGACAGCCGGAGTATTTCTATAGCCTGTGCATCGATCATCGCCAAAGTGGAGCGAGATGAAGCAATGCGGGAAATGGACAGTATTTTTCCGGGATACAATTTCTCTCAGCATAAAGGTTATGCTACCCGGGAGCACCTGGAGAAACTGTTTGCCAGAGGGCCATGCGCTATTCATAGACAGAGCTTTGAACCAGTTAAATCAATACTTGCAGGAGGGAAAAATGAGCAGCAACCAGGTCTCTTTGACCAGGATGATATTGAATGTTTCAACCCCGGCAGAGCAGGGGCTGAGTCTAAATAAAGGCGAAATACTCCAGGGTTCAGTACACAGTATTAAAGATGGAGGCCTGTTAACTCTGCTGCTTAAAGGCAGGATCATAGAAGCTGTGACCCAGGTGCCGGTAAATTCCGGAGAACAGCTTTTTCTCCAGGTGGATGGAATCAGAGACGGTCGGATCTATCTTAAAATACTTACCCCTATCGAGCTGCAGCAGGCCCAGAGTACCAACCTGGCTTCCAGCCTGCTGGATATTGGTGTTGCGCCTGGAAAAGAAAACCTGATGATAGCCCGGGTACTCCTGGATAATGCCCTGCCCGTGACGGCAGATAATATCAGTTCCGTGAGCCGTGGGGCGGCAATACTGGGCGGTTTACTTGAGGAGAACGTTCAGGCGGCAGCGTTTGCTTTAAGCCGGGGCATCAAAACCGATCTGCAGTTGCTGCCAGCAGTGAAACAGCTCCTCGATCCAAAAAGCAACCTGGCCAGAATTGTGGAGTCCTTGATAAAGAATATCACTAATCTGGAGGAACAGGCGGCGTCAGTAAGAGTTAACACAGCAGAAAAAGGAATAGATACTCCTTCCGGACCGATCAGGGATGATACTGGAAGAGCAGCAACCAGATACGATTTTGAGATTAACAAATCGGCCCGGTCCAGCAGTGGACAAGAGTCCGCAGCCAAGCAAAGCAGTATAAATATTACGGGTAGGAACACACCTGTCTCAAATAAAGACACTGACCTGGTCCTCAAACCGTTGATTACATCTGCAGGTACAGCCGGGACTGAGCCGGCAGCAGGGGAAAGCAAGCAGGACCAGACCATCAGTTGGGGGCCGGCAGCAGGGGAAGGCAAACTTGATCTGGCAGCCATCCGAGAGTCGACGGTAGTTTTACCTGCCAGTCGTGAAGATGTTTCTGCCGATTTATTTAAGCAGCTGCCATTCCTGAAGCAATTGCTGGAAGAAGTCATTATCAGACTACCGGGAGACAGTGAGGAGACGCCGCAAAAATTAGAAAATGTACTCCAGTCAGTCAGAGACATCGTTAGAGGTATCATGCTGTTGGAAGAAATAGTCAGGAAAGAACCGGAAATTCAAAGTAAAAACTTTTTAAACGAGCTTCTAAACCGACTGGAAACCCTGGAAAGAGAATTGAGCGGTCCCAGGATATATAATTATGCCAACCGGGGTTCAATAGACAACCAGAGCAGCGGGTATTATTTTTCACTCCCGGTACAGATAGAAGATCAAACTCATTTGCTGGAGCTCCGTTTAAATAAAGACCCGGGTAAAAAGAGCCTCAAAGACCAGGATAGTATCAAGCTGGTAGTATCTCTGGAAACCGGACGGATGGGTATGGTATTGTTTCATATCAACTGGCAAAGGCAGGGCAGCCTTGATTTACAGGGAGTAGTTGAAAAAGCAGCAGTGCAAAAACACCTGGAAATAGGTCTGGGGGTTCTGGTAAACCAGCTTAAGAATCTGGGCTATACGGTCAATAGTAAGGGCATAAAAGTGGCTGAAAATCCGGGAGAAACAGCAAGCCTCAAAAAAGCCTTGCCTCACCAGAACGAAAAAACTAAGACTTTTGCGATTGATATCATCATTTGAAGGTGGCAGGATCCATGGAAGACAGCAGATCACATAAAGCAGTAGCACTTCGCTATGATCAGGAGAAAGATGCTGCGCCGTTAGTAGTAGCTAAAGGCAGGGGCTTGATTGCTGAACGAATAAAGATCATAGCTGAAGAAAATGATATTCCTCTGCGGCAGGATAAATCCCTGGCCGACTATCTTATGGCCCTGGATCTATATGAAGAGATTCCGGCGGAACTATATCTGGTTATTGCTGAAATACTGGCGTTTGTTTACAGTATGGATAAAAAATATTAACCGGGGTACGTTATGAAAAAGCAATTAGGAAAGCACGGTGAGGAGCGGGCAGCCAGTTATTTAAAGAAAAAAGGCTATATGATTATTAAGACTAACTATTTCACCCGCTACGGGGAACTGGATATCGTGTGTGAAAAAAGCGGCGAAATTATATTCGTGGAGGTCAAGACGAGAAAAACCACCAGATATGGAACTCCTGAAGAGTCGATAACCTATCAGAAGATCCAGCATATCAAAAAAGCAGCTATTATTTATTTAAATGAATGCAAGCAGGCCTATCGAGGTATCCGATTTGATGTGATAACAATTTTCATTGACCAGCAGGGGAAGGAAACAATTAATCATATAGAAAATGCTTTTTAGAGGTGAGAAAAATAGAAAAAAGACCACGTATTGGAGCACATCTATCTATTGGCCGAGGGCTGGATAAAACAGCCGATGAGGCAGTTGACCGGGGGCTTGAAACTCTACAGATATTCCTTCGTAATCCCCGGGGCAGAGGAGCCCGCCAGTTTAGCACCAGAGAAACAGATCATTTTATAGAAAAGCTGGGCGATAACAACATCACACCGCTGGCAGTGCATATACCATACATATGCAACCCGGCAGCAGTGAAAGAAGATTTATACCAATTTGCCTGGGAGACTATACAACATGATCTGCAGCGATGCAGTCTGGTCAGGGCCGACTTTTTAGTACTGCATCCGGGTTCCTTCACTACGTCTTCTTTGGAGGCAGGGATAGAAAGAACCGCCGCTCTGCTAAAGCGAGTATTGTCTGAATATCAGGGTGATACTATGATTCTGCTGGAAACCATGGCAGGTCAAGGAACGGAGATAGGCAGTAATTTCGATGAATTGTTTTCCATCCTGGAGCTGGTCGATCGTTATGATAAGATGGGAATATGTCTTGATACCTGCCACCTGTTGGCAGCTGGATATGACTGCAGCAGTGATAGAGGGATAGATCATATCTTAGAACAGGCAGCTGGAAGTTTTGGCATCGATAAAATCAGATTGATACACGCCAATGACAGCAATACTCCGCTGGCCTCCCGCAAAGATCGGCACTCTCACATAGGTCAGGGGTTTATCGGGTCTGAGGGGTTTGCCAGAATGATGCAAAACCAATTATTGAGGGGTATCCCGTTTATTGTAGAGACCCCTGAAGAAGGGCTACAGGAGGACATCGACAATTTAAAAAAATTAAGGGAGCAGATAACTCATTGATCGGCACTCTTATTAAATAGTGAAAACTTGCAGGGAAACAGGAATCTATAAAGAATTTATAAGTATAGCTGAACATTAACGATATAGTGGAGATGAAGGGGGCGAACCTGTTGAACTTTGGACCCTGGGAAATAGCATTTATCCTGTTACTTTTAGGCATTCTAGTCTTACCTTTAATAGTGGTGCTAAAGATGCTTTCTATGGAAAAAAGGATGACCATCATAGAAGAACATATGAGATCAGGGAATCAGAATTATGACCCGGACAATTTTTAAATGGTATTAGCTGCTCTGCTCTAAATTATTCAGGTATTTCCTGGAACCTATTAAAACCAGGATATCTCCTTCCTTAATAATAGCATTAGCATTGCACGTCTGCGGTGCGTCAAAATCCTTACTATACTTTATTTGATAAAAAAAAGCCCGCTTTTACAAAGCGGGTAGAAAAAGATTGGGATTGTATGCAAAAGCTCAGAAAGAGCCTTTTATCAAATAAAAAATCGTGCCTATGGAAATATAGACACGACAACAATCCAACTATACCAGCAAAAAAAATGCAATAACGCATAAACATGCATAAGAGCATATGCAGGCATAAGTCTGTAAGGCCTTGTCTCCTTTCCACAATAAGGGGAGGCACAGGTGTTTCCCCCTGCACCCAGGTCAATAAACCATAGCCGTGCCTTAGGTATATCAACTCGGAGTCATATAAGATTATGCTAAGTCTAGCATATGGGATTTGCTTAATCAATATTTTCCAGTAGAAAAAAGCACATAATTTTACATAATTAGGTGAATCATTCGACGATGTTTGTTAAGCTGACCCGCTGTAAAGATTTACCTGCTGGTTAGTGATCATAGTGCAAGTATGATGGGTGCTAATATACCAATTGATTTTATCGGTTTAATCTCCCTTTAAACACTTATAAAACCTGGGAAGGTGTTTCTATTATAGATTAGAAGGGAAAGGGGAGGCTGGTCTAGAAATAATTAAATCGTAATAGAAAGACAGGGAGGATGACCATGGAAATTTTCAAAGGCAGACGAGGTCAGCGTTCCCAGAGCAAGATGGACAAACAAGGGGAAAAGGCCGAAGAACGCAGGCAGAAGAAACTAAAACGCAGAGAACAGATGGACAAGATCCATTCATTGATAAAAATTAACCGGGACAACCGAAAAGAAATCCAGCAAATAACCAGGGAGATGAATCCGTCTCTGGGCAAAGCTGCCCGTACTTATCACAATTTACTAGACACCATCGATAATTACATAGAAAGCCGCGATAATGGCTTAAACCGTATGCTGTTTGCTGATAATGCAGCAGATATACGAAAAGGAGACCACTTATTTGTGCAGCGGCCGGGTTTTACGCACCATGGCATCTATATGGGAGATAATCTGGTACTTCATTACCATATGAGTAAAGTGAAAGTAACCGGTTTTGAAGAGTTTGCGGAAGGAGCCAAAATACAAAAAAGAAGTGATGAAGAGAGTCCGGCTGCCTATCCAGCGGAAGAGATTATTAAAAGAGGCCTTAGTAGATACGGCGAAAACGAATATAATATAATCTTTAACAACTGTGAACACTTCGTCCGCTGGGCCAGGAATGGATAGCCCCGGGGTTGGGCCCGGTCCTAACTCACTAAATCATTATTGGGGTTTGGAGAATAAGGGTATTTTTTAAAATGGTTGAAAAGAGGGGGGACAACCGAGACCACTGAAAAAGTCTATTTGGGTAAACGGGTAATTAAACCCTATTGCCGACTGATCTATAATAGGTATAGCTTAAGGTTCAGGATGCTTTTCTTCAGCTGCATCATCAACAGTGTGCATTTTCCCCCGGGAATAGGAAAAATAGATTCCTACTATACAGAGCAAGGTAAAGATGCTGAAGCTGATGTGGCTGCTGGCCAGAAAGAGGTCATACGTGGGAGGTGTTATGGGGGCCTTGCCGATGTACAGGGTAATCATGAGAGTAGCCAGAGCCATACTGAAATTCTGTCCTAAAAGGCGCATGGTCGATACTGACCCCGAGGCAATGCCATAATATTGCCTGGAAACCGAGCCCATGACCGCATTGGTATTCGGGGATCCAAAGAGTGCAAAGCCAACTCCCAATACAATCAAGGTAGTAATGATGTAGGGGATGGAGGTCTCGGAATGTAAGAATATCAACAAGAATAACCCCAGAGAAGTAGATGCCATACCTAAAGATGCAATCAAGCGTGGTTCGATCTTATCTGATAGCTTGCCTGCTGCAGGTGATAGAAGGGCCTGTATAATAGGCTGAACGATCAAAACCAGGCCGGCAGTCTGTGGGGGCATTCCTTTTATATACTGCAGATACAGGCTCAACAAAAAAGTTACTCCGGCAGTTGCACCGTAATTAATAAGTGCTGCGATATTAGAAAAAGCAAATACCCGGTTATTCTTGAACAAGCGTACGTTGAAAACTGGATATCTAGCAGATAATTGGCTTTTTACAAATGCAGCAGCCCCCAGCAGCCCTACCAGCAGATACAATATTCCGGATGGCGCTGGAAGTAAGGTTAAGCCATAAGTAACTGCAATAAGACTAAATGCATATATCAGGCTGCCCCCGATGTCCAATTTTTCATCCTGGGCGTCTGCCCACTCTCCCTTCAGATAATAAATTGTTAAAAGCACAGTGATAATCCCCAGTGGTACCGCCATAAAGAAGATGCTTCTCCAACCTAGATGAGTAGTGAGTAATCCCCCCAGAGTAGGACCACTGGCCAGACCGATATACACCATGGATACGTTGACTCCCAGAGCTTTACCTCGTTCCCGGGGCGGGTACACCGAGGTCAGGATGGCTACTGCGGTAGTCATAACAATGGAACCTCCCAGGCCCTGGAAGATACGCATCAATATCAACCATTCAATGGAAGGGACAAAGGCAGATAAGAGTGAAGCGAGGGTGAAAATGACCACTCCTATTATGAAGAGCTTTTTCCGGCCATAAATATCGGCGATTTTTCCAGCCGGCACCAGGAAAACGGCTGTTGACAGAAGAAATGAAGTAGCAATCCAACTCAGCATTACCGCGTTGGCTGCGAAATCCCTCTGTATAGAAGGGAGAGCGATGTTAGTTGCTGAAAGCATAAATGGGGTCAAAAACGAAGCTATTGCTATAGTTACTAATACCTGGTTTTTTGAAATGTTGTTTTCCATCCGCATTTCTCCTGCTAATCTATATTATTTTGAGCCACTGCAATCAAAACTATGACTATTATAAAACTTAAGAGGAACAGGTAAAAGGGGTAAGTCCTCCTATTGACTTAATATAATGATAATCTGAGGGCATTTTTTATAAGAAATGCATTAACCGGTGTTTGAATGGATGGTTGTATTACCAAGCAGAGGCAAATTTAATTTAATGTGATCCGCTCCGCTTAAGGAATCTTTACGAATCGAGGTTTCCTTTGCTCATAAGCATTAAGGTATTTAAACCCAGCGTCTCTCAAAAGGGTATAGGCATCATTGAAATCCGCACAAAGATCCCCGGGGCGATGGGCATCAGAGCCTACAGTGATGATCTCGCCGCCCAGTTTTTTATACCGTCTGATAATATCCTCCTGGGGATGCATGTGCTGCAGACCATATCTATATCCTGAAGTATTGATCTCAATACCGCAGCCATTATAAATAAGAGTCTGCAAAATCTTATCGATGATCTCCGAGTGCTCAAGATAAGATAGTACCTTGGAATCATAATCCCCATAGCGGACGATAAAATCCAGATGTCCGTAAACATTGAAATTGGCAGGTTTATTTATGCTCTGCATTACGTTTTCGAAATATCTCTGATAAGCAGTATTCCTCTCCTTGCCATCAAAAAAAGCCCCGGTATAAAAATCAAGCTGGTCCGCCATATGAGTGGAATAAATCACGAAATCAAAATTCAATCCGGACAGCAATTCTTCGATCCTGTTTTCTACATGAGGTTGAAAACCTATTTCCACACCCATCAGAACCTTTATATCCCGGCGGTATTTTTCTTTAATATAACGAAATTGCTTAAGGTAATCATTAAAATCGATATTTTCGAAAACGGGATCAGCATAATCATAGTCCACATGATCTGTGAAAACCAGTTCCGTTAATCCCAGTTCTATAGCCCGTCTGACCATTAATTCCATAGGGGCTTCACTATCCCCGGAAAAATTGGTATGAGTATGATAATCAGCAAAATAACGCATTTCAATCTCCTTTGAATAATAACACTGTGGATGGCCCCCCTCCGGAAAGTCATCTTTTGCATGGGAATGCACTTTATTGACTCTATTAGTTTGATTCATTTGTACAGGAGCCATGCCAGATCCCGGCAAGTTACATGATGTCTGGCATTACAGTAATAATCTTAGCACAGGTGAGGTGAATGAGGGGGTGCTTTCTTAATAAAAAGTATATGATGTCCCCGCAGACATATTGGCAAGGAGCCTTCTTGTAATTTAATACTATTTGAGGTAATTTATGTATATATGCTTTGGGGAGTTGGGTTTGTATATGCTGGCTAAATTGAATTCTATGGTCTTATCCGGAGTTGATGCGGTGCCGGTAAGAGTCGAAATCGATGTCCAGGGTGGTCTGCCCGCTGTTGAAATCGTGGGTTTGGCTTCTACATCGGTAAAAGAAGCCCGTGAAAGGGTGCGGTCGGCTATCAAAAATACCGGTTACGAGTTCCCCAATCGCAGAATTGTGATCAACCTGTCACCAGCCGATATGAAGAAAGAGGGTACCCATTTTGATTTGCCTATTGCCCTGGGTATTCTTCTGGCATCTGGTCAAATAGAGACTACTTTAAGTGATTTCTGTTATATGGCCGGTGAGCTTTCCTTGTATGGTGACCTGCAGAAGATAGCTGGAGTCCTGCCTATGGTTTTGGAACTCGCGAATTTGGAGCACCCCATCGACTTCATCGTACCTTTAGAAAACGCTGGAGAAGCAGCCCTGGTAGAAGAAGTACGAACCTATACAGTTTCCAGTCTCAAGGAAGCAGTAGACTTCATGACTTCGACCGGGGATCTGCCTATGGTAAAAGTCAAGAATATAAAACCAATGAGCCAGCGGAGCAAAATATTTGATTTTGCCGATGTCAGGGGTCAGGATATCGCCAAGCGCGCCCTCCAGATAGCGGCTGCTGGCCATCATAATGTACTTCTGATTGGGCCCCCTGGCTCAGGAAAGACCATGCTGGCCCGGCGGATACCAGGGATACTCCCGGAAATGAACCGCAGCGAAATCCTGGAGACCACTCGTATATATTCAGTGTCCAACCTGCTAAATGAAGAACGACCGCTAATTCAAGATCGGCCTTTCAGGGCACCGCACAAAAACGCTTCTGCGGTGAGTATCATCGGTGGGGGAAAAGACCCGCGCCCTGGAGAAATCAGCCTGGCTCACAATGGGGTGCTCTTTATGGATGAGTTGCCTGAATTCAATCGTGATGTTCTGGAGTCCCTGCGCCAACCGTTAGAGGATAAAAATGTCACCATAGCCCGAGCTCAGGCTACTTATACCTATCCGTGCAACTTCAGCCTGGTAGGAGCCATGAACCCCTGCCCACTCATTACAGAAGTATCGGGAGAATGAGGTGTGTCCAATGCCGTATCTTGGGCAATTTCTGGCATAAAGTAAATAGCTATACGTATCTTGCCTTTATCATATACTATCTCTTTTACTATACTGCGGAGAAAATTCCTCTTTTCTTCAAATTCCAATTCATCAAAGACTTCATTGAAGCGTAACAGGTTACCGAAGACCAAGTTC
>LNQE01001849.1_pt1 | contig 64861 bp, 53 predicted proteins | sample 603111 | NCBI WGS metagenome assembly LNQE01 (sample SAMN04260313, study PRJNA301899) | hydrocarbon metagenome | isolation source: hydrocarbon-contaminated ditch | place: Germany: Bremen | collected 1998
CTCCTGATTTTAAGGTTGTATCGCCAATTTTTAAATAGGGCGTAAATTGGTTTTGTAATTGGTTGATTAACGTTATTAATGTAATTAAATTTTTAATACACATTTATATTATAGCATTACTACATTGAGCATTAAGGAGGGATGCGATATAAATTGCGTCCTTGATTATATTGTCCATCAAATCAATATGTTGATCTGGCCGGGTTTTCACCCAGCCGTGCTTGTAATAGGAAGGATACCGTCAGATAAGCCTGCAGAAGAGCTTCGTGGTTGATTCCGAAATCCCTAGTAGGAAATAATCTTAAAGATTTGGGAAACAATATTACCATCAATATAATTGATGATTGGAAATCTTCCGATCCAGGTATTTTTTACCTATAACAAGGATATTCTTATTGACAAAAGGTTATTCAGGTAATATAATATCATTCTGTTGGGCTTAATAAAGGAACCGTCAAGTAAAAATTAGTTAGGATACTGGTTTCGGCCGCTTTTGCTGAGCCGATTATTTTTTGTCCAGGAATAAGGAGTGAAAATAGGTGCTTCAAAATTTACGTAATATAGGGATTATCGCGCACATTGATGCGGGGAAGACTACTACAACTGAGAGAATATTGTATTATACCGGTCTTACTCATAAGATTGGCGAAACCCATGACGGGGAAAGTGTAATGGATTATCTCAGTTATGAGAAAGAACGTGGAATTACCATTACTTCCGCCGCCACCAGATGTGTATGGAAAGACAACGATATAAATATTATAGATACACCCGGGCACGTTGATTTTACTGCCGAGGTGGAGCGGAGTCTGCGGATATTGGATGGTGCAGTAGTTATTTTTTGTGCCAAAGGGGGAGTTGAACCCCAATCAGAAACGGTCTGGAGACAGGCTGATAAATACCGGGTGCCTAGAATAGCTTTTGTCAACAAGATGGATGCTATGGGAGCAGATTTTCATCGAGTAGTTAAACAGATAGCCAGCAGGTTGGGTGCCCATCCTCTGATATTGAGTCTGCCAGTTGTCGAGGAGGATCAATTCCTGGGTATCATCGACCTGATTTGTATGAAATACATTACTTTTACCGGGAGACTTGGCAACGAGGTAACCCAGACTGTCATCCCCGATACTTATCTTGAGGAAGCTCAGATCTGGAGAACAGCTCTAGTTGAGGCCCTGGCAGAAAATGATGAGGAAATCCTCAATGAGTATTATGAGGACAAAGAAATATCTGCCGAAATATTGATGGCTGCTATTCGAAAAAATACTATTGAAAATAATATAGTACCAGTAGTGTGCGGAAGTGCTTACAAAAACGTTGGAGTGCAGCTCTTGCTGGATTCCATTGTTAGCTACCTCCCATCACCCGTTGATGTGCAAAAAGCCGTTGCTAAAGTGGTTGATACTGATGAAGAGATAGAAATATTACCGGATATTAACGAGCAGTTTTCCGCCCTGGTGTTCAAGATCGTCAGTGATCGCCATGTTGGCAAGCTGGCTTTTGCCAGGATATATTCAGGCCAACTGAAAGCTGGCAGTTATGTGTATAACAGTACTACTGGCAAAAAGGAACGGGTAGGGCGTCTAGTTAAAATGCATGCTAATCATCGGGAGGAAATAGAAGACGTGAAGGCCGGTGATATTGCTGCCGTCATAGGTATAAAGGATGTAAATACCGGGGACACCATCTGTGATGAAAGAAGACCAATCATGCTGGAAGCTATAGAATTCCCAGATCCAGTTATTCAGGTTGCAATAGAACCTAAGACCCAGGCTGATCAGGCCAGGATAGGTGAAGCTTTGAACAGGATATCTGCCGAAGACCCAACCTTTAAGGTTACCCATAATAATGAGACCGGACAGATGCTGATCGAAGGAATGGGCGAACTGCACCTGGAGATTATTACTGAAAGATTGACCCGGGAGTTTGGAGTCGAGTTTAATACCGGCAGGCCGCAGGTGGCTTATAAAGAAACCATCTCCAGCTCAGCCCAGCATGTAACCCGTTATGTTAAACAAACCGGAGGTAAAGGGCAGTTTGCTCATGTGGTCTTAAGCCTTGAACCTACCGAAGAACTATATGTTTTTGAAAGTAAAATCGTCGGCGGTTCGATTCCCCGGGAATATATACCAGCAGTTGAAGCTGGTGTCAAACAGGCTCTGCAGGAGGGTGTTCTGGAAGGCTATCCAGTAGTAAATGTGAAAGCCGTTTTATTGGATGGATCATATCATGAAGTGGATTCATCAGAAATGGCTTTTAGAACGGCAGCCATTCTGGCGACTAAAGAATGTATGAAAAAGGCTAAACCAAAACTGCTGGAACCGATCATGTGTCTGGAAATAACTTCCCCGGAAGAATTTACCGGCAACATCATTAATAATATCAGCAATAGAAGAGGGCGGCTGGATTCCATGGACATGGAAAACAATACCCAAATTATAAAGGGATATGTTCCATTAGCCGAGTTATTCGGATATTCAACCGTATTAAGGTCACTTACCCAGGGCAGAGCTGGCTTTTCCATGCAGTTCTCTCATTACGAGGAAAACCAGAACGCATCATAACTCAAACATGAACCAGAGCGAAATTAATACTGGATAAATCAAAAGCCCGCTGCATATTTTGTGCAGCGGGCCTTTTTAATTGAACAAACTCATAAAATAATGGGATGGTTGGTGTTAGTTCATCTCATATACTATGGTTACACTGGCGTTTATCTGCAGTTCACCCGGGTTGATTGGTACTGATGCTCCTCCCATGCCTTTGATGTCTTCAGCATATACCGTATTGGAGTAAAATACCGGCTGGCCATACCCCTCGGTGATGCTTACCAGCCGACCAACAGTCAGGCCCGCTGCAGTGGATAAAATGCCCGCTTTTTCCCGAGCTCTTTTGACAGCCTGAACCAGGGCCTGGTTCTCAGCCGCAGATGTATCTGCTTTTTTAAAATTAACATAATTCAGGGTGTTTGCTCCGCTGCTGATAGCAGTATCCAGAATACTACCCACTTTATTAAGATCCCGAACCAGCACCGATATCTCATTTCGAACCTGGTAGGATTTTATCTTGTTCTGACCAGTCTCTGAATAATCATATTCCGGATAAACACTAAAATTAGAAGTTTTAATATCAACCTCGCTTATACCAGCGTTTTTCATTGCGGCTATAACGTTTTCAGTAGTAGAGTTGTTGGATTCCAGGGCTCGATTCAGATTGGGGTCGGTTTTAAGAATAGCCATGGAGATTAGAGCCTGGTCTGGAACAACATTAACAGTACCTATAGCGCTAACAACTACCACCGGCACATTAGGAGCCGGGTTATCTTCAGCCAGTACCGGGGATGTAGTCATAAACAGCAACGAAATCATCAGTACACTTATAAGGATCAGATAATGGACTTTATTTTTAGATTTATTAATCGATAGGTTCATCGGGCAATCCCTCCTCAAATTTAATAGAATCAGCCAGTTCTTGCAGCTTTTCCAGGGGCATGACCGCCTTGAGGTTTATTTCGAAAGAACGACCTTGATAAGAAACGCTGGTATTCGTTGAATTGAGTGGAGCAACCTCTGAGCGCAGGTATTCCTTATCAGTACTCCCACCTAATCCATCTGGCAAAGACTGCTGGGTGATAACAGCATCATCGGCCAGGGCAATGGTTATTTCCAGAGACTCGTTATTAACTGTATTCATATATATATAGGTTACGACGTTGTAATTGGTGTTTATGATTTTTTCAATTTTATATTCCGCCGGAAGATTATTAGGATGAAGAGAAAGTAGATCAAACTCCGATTTATCCAGATCCTGGTCAGCGTATCCTGATCCGGCCAACAGAGATAATCCGTATTCACGTTTAACTGATTCGGAAATCTTGTATTGACTGCTATCGGCTGCAGGAACAAGGTTTTCCTCAACTTCTTCGGTATTACCAGCAGGCAAGGCAGCAGAATCTTCCAGATCATCATCAATAGATCTCTGCGCCATAGAAGAAGAACCACTGAAAGATTTTACTGGGTTGCCGGTATTTGACTCTGGCATTATGTCAGCAGCAGAATCGGAAGACAATGCACGATCAGCAATACTGGTTGACTGCATATCAGTGTTTAAAGTTATAAGACCAGGAAGGTAAAGTGCCAGCAGAATAACTGCGGCAGCAGCTGTTCCTCCAATATAAAAGCGATAGGGACCCAGCCTGCCCAGCCAACCTGGGGAAGAACTGCCAGCAGGAGTTGAGAGTTTACCAGCCACAGATTGCATAACCCGGTCGGTAAAACCTTCACTTAAAAGGGGGATGTCTACAGCTTCAGCCAGGAGTTGACTTTCCATCAGAGTGATTTGAACTAAATTCTGACAGACCTCACAGCCAGCCAGATGCTCATCCACCAAGGAACGGAGATCGGGGGGAATAGTTCCATCGCAATAGGCGAATAGATGTTCATCGATTTGCTGACAATTCATGCTTCATCCCCCTTTCTTCCTTCTGCTGCAGGATAATTTTCCTCAGGGCTTTACGAGCCCGGTGAATCCTAACTTCAACATTTTCTCGGCTTATATCAAGGACATCTGCAATCTCCTGGTTGTCTAGATCTAATTGATATCTAAGCGTAATCACTGCCCGGTAGTTTTCAGGTAATTTCATTATGGCTGTGGCCATCTCACTTTCCAGCTCTTTGCGTTCTAACATCAAATGAGGGTCAGTTGAATACGCGACGGTATTAAGTTCGTAATTACTGGGGTATGTTTCTTCAAAGTTAAGTAATACCACCTTCTTTTTCCTCCGCAAAGCACTAATACTCGCATTGGTAGCAATACGGAAAATCCAGGGTGCAAAATTCTTGCTGGTATCATACTGATATAGCTTCTCATACACGGTCAAGAATACTTCCTGGGTAACATCTTCTGCTTCCTGCTGCTGGCCTACTATTCTGTAAACTATTGCGAAAACCCGGTTTTTGAAGCGGTTAACCAATTCTTCAAAGGCTCCCAGGTCGCCGTTAAGAGATTTGCTGGCTAGCAGTTCGTCGCTTGTCAAAACAATCAGCTCCCCAAATCCGTTCATCCTTTATTACGTCGAGTTTACTTAAAGCTTACACTAAGGTAATGCAATATGATAGGGCAAATTTTCGATGAGTCAGGCGACCATCATAATACCCTGAGTGAAGAAAAATGGTGAAGAGGTTAATTATAGGAAAAAACAACAGGGCCTTTAAAAGCCCTGTTTTTCTTACTTAATAATGGCAGGGGAGACAGGAATCGAACCTGCAGCCCCTGGTTTTGGAGACCAGTGCTCTGCCAATTGAGCTACTCCCCTGCATTTAACGATGCTATAAAAGACATCATCAGCAAAATCAATTCTAGCATATATTCGCTACTGCATCAAGAGGCTATTTCATAGCGTTTAACTTGATGCTGTATAGCAGCTGAATCAGCGGTGATAAACGGGAAGGTCATCAGGTAATTCTTTAACTATTTCCACCAGACCCATAAATTGATTGCCTTCATACCAGGGTGATTGGATGATGAGCTTCTTTGATCCCTCTTTTTCGCTTATGTAATGATTATCTCTCTGGGTTATAAGCATGTTTTTTATCATTTCCTGGGCTTCCGGTGGGTGGCAGTCCAGCAATGATTTTCCAATCAGTTCATATCCGCCGGATTTTGCGAAAAGCAGGGCCGACTTTTTGTTCATAGCGGTGATGATGCCTCTGTTGTCACAAACCGTTATGGCGGCTGGAAATTCTTGTATCCAAGCTGCGGTCATTAACAAACCCTCCTGTAATTTCTTACTATCATAATACAACAGTATTGCTAATCAAAAACAAATTTCAAGTAAAATAGACCTGCATTTTGCGCTGGAATGGAATATAATCTAAAATAATCCTAAGGCATGGAATAATAATCGATGTAAAATAATACTTCTTACATAAACCTGCCTGTCTAGGCGGGCAAGAAAATTTTAACAGGGCGGTGAATGGAATGATAAATGTTCTCGTATTGATGGGTGGTCTGTCAGAAGAAAGGGAAGTATCTCTGAGAAGCGGGGCAGGTGTCTATGATGCATTGAAAAAGGTTGGCTACCAGGCTAAAACCCTTGATTTAAGCAGGGAGAATCTTGGGAAGATAAAAGATATCAGTCCAGATGTAGTCTTTATTGCTTTACACGGTAAATATGGAGAGGATGGAACGGTACAGGGCTATCTCGATATACTGGGAATACCATATACTGGATCAGGGGTGGAGACCAGCGCCATCTGTATTAACAAGGGGACTACAAAAAAAATCTTCGCCTATGAAGGGATTCCTACCGCTGATTTTGTTATTATTACTCAATATGAATACCGTAAGAAACAGCTCGATTTAACTAAGACAGTCAGTAAACTGGGACTGCCACTGGTAGTAAAGGCTGCTACTCAGGGTTCCAGTATCGGTGTATATATAGTGAAAACGCCGGATGAACTGAAGTCTGCTATTGAAGAAGCTTTTAAATATGACCAGGAGGTAGTGATCGAGAAGTTTATCGAGGGCCCGCAGTTGACTGTAGCTATTATTGGTAATGAAGAACCACAGGTCTTACCTATCATAGAGATCACAGCCGCCAATGAATTCTATGACTATGAAGCCAAATATACACCAGGTATGTGTGAACATATCATACCAGCCAGGGTGAGTGAATCAGTGCATGATAAAGTAATAGAAATAAGTAAAAAAGTTTATACCGGCTTCAGATGTCGGGGTTACGCCCGGATAGACTTTATGATCGATAAAGATGAAAATCCTTATGTGCTGGAAATAAATACTATACCAGGCATGACCTCTATGAGTCTGGTTCCTGATGCTGCTAGAGCGGCAGGCATTAAATATGAGGAATTGGTAGATAAAATAGTATGCCTGGCCCTGCGGAAATAAAGATACAAAAAGGTATTAAAGGAGTAGATAGAGAAGAAATAGGATAATTAAACCAGATTATGCGGATTGAGGTATATGCATGACGAATTTTCTGCCGGCCGGGATGATAAACGAGACCCTGGAAGATATCTGCAAGAAAATAAACGAACTAAAGGAGCAACTGGCAAAAGGTGATACCAACAATGTTATGAGGGGCCTTAAGGAACTGGAAGATATGACTCTCGATCTGTGGGTGTTTATAGAGAAATTTGCCTGTCAGCCTTTGATATATACGGGGGCGGGGAATACAGAGGAAATTATTAAGAGACTTGAATGGGCTCTGGCTTTTAGTGAGGAAGTAAACCCCATGGATTTATTAATGCTTCAGCAGGAAATCAAAAAGAAAGCAGCCTATAAATCGAAATAATTATCGCTCGGTAGCCTTAAGAATGTTTTCTTGGGGCTATTTTATGCCTAATAGGCGGGAATAAACAAGTGCTTAAGAATGCCAACATTTGTTTAATATTGATGATTTAACTCCTGAATTGGAATAATACTACGAATCAGGGAAGCAAGAGTGCATGGAAAAAACTCTTGAGATAATAGCTTATGCTACCTCTAAATAGGGCTTTTAACATAAGATAGGGTATCTTTTTTCTGATATAATGAGTTTTAAGTACAGTATGGACACTATACCCTCGACTCATAGCTGTTCATAAATTAATATCAATTTTAGCAGGGGAATAAGGAGTGAATGTATAAGAATGAATGAAAGAATTTCTAGCTGAAGAAATAGGGGGAACCATAAACCACCTTTTGAAACCAAGAGATGTTGTGGTACCCTATTATTATATGGTTAAGCGTAGGAAATTGACTATTCTGATCCACTGTCTGACAAGAGATGTCGTATGGTGAGATGAGACAGGCTGCGCAGAATGTAGAAAGGATTAACCTGTATTTAAAGGAATAATAACAAATGGAATTATTAGTTTAACTAGCAAACTTAGTCAGCAGGTTTTCACTAGGTACATTAAACAATTGGAGGGATAATAGATGGAACAGAGAATGAACGCCAGTACCATAAGATTAATAATATTCATGATAATTCTCGGGGTACTGTCTCTTTTTACTGGACTTTATGCGGAGTGGTTATGGTTTGAATCCGTTAACTATGGCAGTGTTTTTACTACCATAATCATGAATAAGATAGCCCTCTATGCAATCTTATTCATTTTTGGATTTCTCCTGTTCTATATCAACTTGCAGATTACCCGAAAGAATATGGGCATAAGGGAAAAGGATGATAATTTAGATGAGGGCAGAGAGGTAATATACCTGGATCAAGAAAGGCCTTCACCCTGGAGAGACTTTATGCAGGGGGCTTATGCAAAGTGGATATTCCTTGGAACAAGCCTGTTTGGTGGCCTTATATTGAGCTCAGTAGCAGGTGATTTCTGGATCGTAATACAGCAGTATTTAAACCGGGTACCGGTAGGAACAGTTGATCCAGTGTTTGCCAAAGATTTGGGATTTTATTTCTTTAATCTAAACTTCTATCAGTTTATATACAGCACGGTGATGACCGGCCTGATTTTGGTTACTATTACCGTGGGAGTAATATATGCTCTAAATGCATCTTCTGACCTGTTATTTGGTAACTGGAGCCAGTTTACCGTAGCCAAGAGCCATATAGCTATTCTGGTGGCATTGATTTTCGGCTTAAAAGCCTGGGGATACCTTCTGAATTCATATGGCATCCTTTTTTCACCAGAGGGAATCGTATTTGGAGCGACCTACATCGATATGTACGCCAGATTGCTGGCCTATAAAGTGCTGATGGCCATATCCATTATAGTGGCCCTGCTAATTTTTATTAACATATTTATCAAAAAATTTAACCTGGTCCTTATCAGCATAGGGGTATGGGTACTGGTGGCAATAGTTCTGGGTGGCATATATCCTACAGTAATGCAGAACTTCATCGTACAGCCGAATGAATTTAATAAAGAAAGACTCTATATCGAACGGGCTATAGAGTTTACTCGAGCGGCATATGGACTGGATAACGCAGAAATACAGCAGTTCGACGTGGATAACCAGTTGAATATCTATGACCCTGACCATAAGAGCACCGTCGATAATATAAGATTATGGGATTGGCAGCCTTTAATGACCACTTATAAGAACTTGCAGCAGTTGCGGCCTTATTATGTATTTGATGATGTGGATGTCGACCGTTATGTTATCGATGGAGACTACAGACAGGTTATGGTATCAGCCCGGGAGATAGATCAGCAAGAACTTCCGGAACAGGCTAAGACCTGGATAAACCAGCGTCTAATGTACACCCATGGTTACGGCCTGGTAGTAAGTCCGGTTACGGAAGTTGCAGAAGAGGGCTTTCCAGAGTTCTTTATAAAAGACATACCTCCCAGATTTACTACTGATTTAACCATGGAAAGACCAGAAATATATTTCGGGGAAGTTACCAATAATTACGTCATAGTCAATACCAAGCAACAGGAATTCGATTATCCCATGGGAGAGCAGAACGTATATTCAACTTATGAAGGGGATACTGGAATAAAGGTGGAATCATTCTTTAGAAAAATGGTATTCTCCTGGGTGCTTAAGGATTACAAGATGATGCTCTCTAACCAGGTCACCAACGACAGCCAGATCTTGATGAATAGAAATATCGTGCAACGGGTGAAGATGGTGGCACCGTATCTGGGATATGATAAAGATCCATATGTCGTTATCAATGATGACGGTAAGTTATACTGGATCATCGATGCGTACACTTATACTAATAAATACCCTTATTCGGAGCCTTTTGATGCTCAGCGAAATAACTATATCCGCAATTCGGTAAAAGTAACCATTGATGCATATACTGGCGATATGATGTTTTATATAGCTGATGAACAAGATCCAATAATCAAGACCTATGCGGCCATATTCCCAAAAATTTATAAACCTATCAGTCAGATGCCGTCCGGGCTGCTTGCTCACGTCAGATATCCGGTGGATATGTTTATGATCCAGGCCAATACCTATAGGACGTTTCATATGTCTGACCCTTATGTTTTCTATAACAAAGAAGATCCATGGTTAATTCCCATGGAAGTTGTGGATGACAAGTCACAGGCAATGGAACCGTACTATATAATAATGCGGCTGCCGGGTGAAGAAGAGGCCGAATATATTCTAATGATGCCGTTCACTCCCAAGAGCCGACCCAATATGGTGGGCTGGATGTGTGCTCGTATGGATGGAGACAATTATGGTAACCTGCTCATCTACAACTTCCCAAAACAGGAGACTATCTACGGACCCGAGCAGATAGAATCCCGAATCAATCAGAATACTACGATAGCTCAGCAGCTCAGCCTTTGGGATCAAAGGGGTTCCCGGGTATACCGAGGTAATCTGCTGGTTATACCGATGGGTAAGTCTATCCTCTATGTGGAACCATTGTATCTGCAGGCAGATAGCAGTAAACTCCCTGAATTAAAACGGGTAATTGCAGGATTTGGCAACAAGACGGTTATGGAGCCAACCCTGGAACAAGCTCTTATCTCTTTATTCGGTAAGGACAGCGAGGTCGAGCCAGGCAGCGATGTAGATCAGATCCCTGATGACACTCCTGCTGTAAGTCCAGGTTCTGAAAGTGTTTCTGAATTAGCCAAACAGGCCCGGCAGTATTATGAACAAGCTCAAGAGAGCCTGGTGACCGGGGACTGGACTGCTTATGGCAATAACCTGGAAAAACTTAAAGGAGTTCTTGATCAGCTGGACGCAATTGCAATTGTGGAATAACTAATACCAGCAGATATTCAATATGCCCCGGTCAATATTGATCGGGGCATAATTACTACTAACATACAGGAGGATTCAGCAGGTGCTAGAAAAAACCAAAATCGTCTGCCTGGGTGACAGCATCACCTGGGGATTTCCATTCGGACCTACGGTTTCCTGGGTTACTATGCTTAAAGACAGTATGGGTGTGGAGGTAATTAACAAAGGCATTAATGGTAATACTACCAGCGACATGCTGCGCCGATTTGATAGAGAAGTTTTGAGTTATGAACCTACTCACGTTGTGATTATGGGTGGCTCCAACGATGTACTGCTGGCGGAATCTTTTGACAGAATCGTTACTAACATTCGCCTGATGGTGGAAAAGGCCGAAGAGAATGGCATAAAAGTAATTTTTGGACTGCCAATCGCTATAGATGATAGATACCTGGAGGATCTGCTGGCCAGGATCAGAGACTGGATGAGAAAATACGCGGAGTTAAAAGGAATACCTGTGATTCCTTTCAACAGGGCTTTTTACGATAAAAGTGGCCGTCTGAGGACAGAATTATTGCTCCTGGACGGAGCTCATCCAGCAGTTGAAGGATACCAGGAAATGTTTAAGCAAATCGATCTGAGTATTTTTCATTTCAACCCTGAGGTTTAACCGACCTGGATCAGTTAAATACTCGAGGGTACTTCCTCGGAGGATAAAGGTTTAATCCCAAATATTTCAGCATTCTCCTCATTTTTTGAAAATACCTTTATGTGAGCCTGGGGTTCTTGCTTGGCATCACTGTATCTGGCCACGATAGAGGCTGCATATTCAAGTTCATGCCTCTGAAGCCCATCTTTCATGCATCGAATAACTGCTAGAGGTCCAGGTCTGTCTGCCACCTTCAGCAGGACATCAGAATCCAGCACCATTTCAGCGAGGCGTTGGTTTTCGGAACGATTTCGGCCTACAACTAGAAGTATTCCATCCCCCAGGTAGAAATGACGGCCCAGTCTTAAGATTTCCATCTGTCTGGCAGAAGGTTCACTAACAAACTGAAGCATCTGCCGCAGTCGGTTAGCAAAATTAGATTCAGTCAAAAGGCATCCACCGGCTGGAGAAGGATAATCTCTTAGACCGTACTTTTCTGCCAGTTCCATTTGCCTGGTACGACCCCGGCCATTAATATCTAAAAGCTTTTTCCGATCTATCCAACTTTCTCGTTCAGGAATAGTTTGGTCCATCAATCTGCCTGATAGAGGCCTTACTACATAACCTTTGAATCCTGATAATTTATCAACTGCATTTAAGGCGGAGCGGTTCTGACTCATAGGCCTCTGACCAACCACCTCTCCAGTAAGCATAAAAGAAGCACCCAGTTTTTCCATCATTTTCCCAGCGGTATTCAGCATAAAAGCATGGCAATCGATACAGGGATTAAAGTTTTTACCATATCCATAGACTGGATTAAGTAACACTTTTGGTATGTAATCTTCGCTTATATCTATATCCATAAACTCAATGCCTAAATCCTGAGCAGCCTTACTTATGTCCTGACTGCCGCTGAAAAAAGGGGTAGTGAAGTGGAGTCCGATTATCTCAATACCCTGTTCTTTTATTAGTGCTACGGCCAACTGCGAATCCAGGCCACCTGAAAATAGACTTAATGCTTTCAAAATAATGCATTCTCCTTATCCTCAATTCTAATAAGTTTGGTGCCTGGCACCAAACTTATACGTGCCATACTAAGTTAGGTGCCAGGCACCAAACTTATTTGTTTAGAAAATTGGCTTCATTTTCTACCTTGATACCATGTCTTTGCAGAAGAGCGGTTGTGACTCCATCACCTGGGATAAGATGGGCGGAGAAAGTGCCATCATAGACATGTCCGCATCCACAGGAAGGACTTCTGCTTTGAAATATGGCCTCTTTGATTCCAGCATCGGTGGCAATTTTAAGAACTTCTTCAGCGCCCCGAATAAAAGCTTCGCTTAGATTTTGTTTATCATTGCTTATGACTCGGGCCTTTCCTGCCAGGACCTCAATACCAGTGCCGCCAATTATCTCACAGGCCGGCCTGGGTGTCGGAAGTCCCCCCAATTGTTCGGGACATACAGGGAGTACCTCGTTGCGGGCGAGCATTGCTTCAAATACAGGATCTGAGTTGTTCTTTCCGTTGTATTTACAGTTTATGCCACAGAGACAAGCGCTGATTAACTTCACATATTCAACTCCTTATTTCCAATAGGATAATCGGGATGGGTAATACCTTATTAATATTATCAAATATGAAGCATATTTCATATTATAAGGTACAAATCTGTAAAAAACGGTGGTACTACTATGCCAGAATTGAAAAAGATTGCCCATACCAGCCCCAAGAGATCCGGTAATCCCGGTAATATGGTGTTAAACGATAATAACCCAACTGAACAGTATCGTAGTAAAGACATTCTGCAAATTAATATTAATGTTACCACGACGAGAAAAGACTATACGGCCCGTGATTTGGCCGGTTTATATTAAGTGGGGGTTGATAGATGGCTAGAGAAATTATTATTTCCGAAAAATTAGTAAATAAATATTCTATTCCGCGGGTGAATACCATCCAGGTTAGAGTAGGAGGCCTAATAGTCGAAAGTAGATTGAAAGTCAGGGATAACCTGACCGGGTACCAGATATCACCCTCACTGGCAAGATCCCTTCATCTAAAGAGCAGTAAGAAACTCAGATTAAGATATGATACGGGAGAGAATATGATCCATCTGGGACCAGTGATTGGAATACTGGCGGCGGCTCTGCCCAACCGGGCGAATCGAGAAGAATTAGACCCTACCAGCCTGCAGGCAGAATTAACCTATTTGAGCCATATCGGCAGAAGTACCGGCGGTCTGGTTTACGTTTTTTTGCCAGGATCAGTTAATTGGAGCAATAACAGTGTTAAGGGGTATAACTATCGCTTTGTAAATGCAAATCGTGGAGTATGGCAATCTTCCATATACCCGCTTCCCGATGTAGTATACAATAGAATCTCCAGCCGCAAGAGTGAGATTAGACGAGGTGTCCAAGCAACGCTGCAGATGCTCAATGATTCCCCTTACACTAAAATATTCAACCCCTCCTATCTCAATAAATGGCAGGTTTTTCAAACCCTTTCTCGAAATGAGTCCCTCAAACCTTACCTGCCGGAAACCTACAAATTGAATGAAGAGAGCATAGAGAAGATGCTTGATAAATACAGTGTTCTATACCTTAAACCTAGTAATGGAAGTCTGGGTATTGGTATCATAAAGGTGAAAAGACTGGCTGCCAACCACTTGAAGTTTACGGTCTATTCTCGCGGCAGGATAAACGGCAGTTGTGATAATGCTGCTCAATTACTGAAAAAGACCAGTGCATATCGAAAAGATAAACCCTATATAGTACAGCAGGGTCTGGATCTAGCCCGATATCATGGTTCAGTATTCGATGTTCGTATTATTTATCAGAAGAATGGCCGAGGCGAATGGCAGATCGGCAAGAAGTTTGCCCGCATAGCTCCAGGCAGAAGCAGTATATCAAATTTAAGCAGAGGAGGGCGAGTAGTTACCAGCAGGAGTTTATTTAAATCACTTTATAAAAAGAAGAGTCTGATTGAAGAAAAGAACGCTAAAATAAAGGAACTCTGCGAGCTAGTCGCGGTTACTCTGGATACTGAAAGCCAAGGGTTTTTTGGAGAACTAGGGCTCGATATCGGTATGGATACAAAAGGTTGGCCCTGGCTGATAGAAGTCAATTCGAAACCAAGAAAAACTACGGAGACTGAGAGATCACAAATTATAATGAGAAACTCATTTAAACGTCCGCTGGAATACGGATCCTACCTGGCGGGTTTCCCGATTAAGGCAGGCAGCAAGGAGATGTAGACTCCGTTGCGACAATTTTAAGCTGTAGTACAGGTACTCGATGTTATTGGAGACACCCTTCCAGGCCTATTTATGCGGGACAAGTTTATTTCTGTTATTATATAATTAACTGAAGTTAGGCACAAAGAGTTACCCCGAAAGGGGTAAGATTCATCCTGACCTCTTGGCCCAACATATCAACATGTAAAATAAATAAGAGTATTGCTAAAACTGACCAGGAAGGGAGAGGGAGCGTGAATACTGAAAATAGTAACTCCGGCTGGCTGAAAGCATTATTGATCTTACTAGTAATTGCTCTGATAACTTGTTTTGTTTTGTTATTCAATTACAGCAGAGTAGTAGAAGATTTCAAACAGAAGAGCGGTGGAGCAGAAGATCCAACAAAGATAAGTGAAGCTAATTCACCTAATAACAGCTCATCTACAGCTATTGTAGGCCCTACTGATATCGCCGACATGGTTGAGATGGTTAGTCCATCGGTAGTAAATGTTGAATCAAGCAGACACGTGAGCGGATCGAACTATTTTTATAATCAACCCTTTTTTGAGGAGTTTTTTGGAGATACCAATTCTAATGTAGAAAACAGCATCGGAACAGGTTTCGTAATAAGTAAAGATGGCCATATTGCTACTAATCAACATGTAATTGATGAAGCTGACGATATTTTGGTTAATCTGAACGATGGGCGAAAATTAAAGGCAGTAGTCGTAGGTCAGGATTACGAAATGGATCTTGCCATACTTAAAATAGAACCGGAGGACGATTTAATCCCCTTGCAGATAGGCGATTCAGACAAATTGAGGGTAGGTGAGTGGGTGATTGCTATCGGTAATCCTTATGGTTTGGATCATACCGTCACGGTTGGGGTGGTCAGTGCCAAGGGCAGGCCGATGCAGATAGAAAATCGTATTTACAAAGATTTAATACAGACTGATGCAGCAATTAATCCTGGCAACAGTGGTGGTCCACTGCTTAATACGAAAGGGGAAGTGGTAGGCATAAACACTGCTGTGAATGCCCAGGCTCAGGGAATTGGCTTTGCTATTTCTATAAATACAGCTGGAGATGTGCTAGACGAGTTGATTGAAAACGGAAAAGTCATCAGACCCTATATAGGAATTTACCTGCAGCCGGTAGATGAGGATATAGCCAATTACCTAAACATAGATGTCAGAGGGATCGTAGTAGTTGGAGTTGAGCCGGGATCACCTGCTGCAAAAGCTGGTATCATTAAATATGACGTTATTACCAAGATTAGTGAAAAGGCAGTTACTAATTATGATGAGCTTCAAACGATATTAAAACAACACGAAGTAGGAGATACTATTGTGCTGGAAGTGGTGAGAGAAGGAAGACAGAGGGTTGTTTCACTTATTCTGGCAGAAAAACCCTGATATTGACAGGAAAATAATTATGGATAGAGAATTATAAATTAAGATAATGAGATATCTCTATGCAAGAGAGTTTGGATAAATGCTACTTTATGCAGCAGTGCGAACATCAATACTGGATGGGAAGGGAAAAATAAATCAATCAGCGTCTTTTTATTCTTAATAAGGAGGGATCTCTGGATGGAGAGAATAAGTCATATCGGGGTGTTGACCGGAGGTGGGGATTGCCCGGGTTTAAATGCTGTAATAAGAGCGGTTACCAAATGTGCCATCATTGAATATGGATTGGAAGTAGTAGGTTTTATGGATGGATTCCGAGGACTGGTAGAAAACGATTATGTACCCCTGGACTTAAAGACGGTATCAGGTATAAGTCATACCGGTGGAACTATATTGGGTTGTAGTAACCGGGATAATCCTTTTGCCTATAATTCTTTACGGCAGGGTCAAATAACTCAGAGTGATGAATCTGAACGGGCTTTGCATAATCTGGAACATCTTGCTCTGGATGGTCTAATAGTAATTGGTGGAGACGGCAGTCTTTCTATTGCTAACCGCTTTGATCAAATGGGGGTCAAGGTAGTAGGAGTTCCCAAGACTATAGATAACGACCTGTCTGCCACCGATGTAACTTTTGGTTTCAACACCGCTGTAAATACAGCATCTGAGGCCTTAGACAGACTGCATACTACGGCAGAGTCGCATCATCGGGTAATGATTCTTGAAGTAATGGGGCGTTATGCTGGATGGATAGCGATGCATGCTGGTATATCAGGAAGCGCTGATGTCATACTCATACCAGAGATACCCTTTAACATAGATGCAGTTTTAGCCAAGATATCTGAACGTTATAGGAAGGGAAAAAAGTTCAGCATCATTGTAGTTGCCGAAGGCGCATTTCAAGAAGGGGGAGAGATGGTAGTCCAAAATTATGTCCCTACCAGCCATGATCCCATCAGACTTGGTGGGGTTGCTCAACAGGTTGCAGAAGAGATTGGTGCCAGATTAAAAAATATTGAGATCAGAGTGACCGTACTGGGACATTTGCAGCGGGGGGGCTCACCGGTACCTTATGACCGGGTTCTAGCTACCAGGTATGGAGTAGCGGCGGTGGAAGCGTTTATGGATGGAAAATATGGAACTATGGTAAGTCTGAAAGGTACAGAAATAACTACAGTGAGATTAGAGGAGGCTATCAAAGAAATTCGCAAAATCGATCCCAATAGCGATCTGGTCAGGGCAGCCAGAGCAGTAGGGATTGGTTTTGGAGACAATAATAGACTCTAAAAATATATAGTGTTTATTTGTGGAAGGGGTTTGTTAAGGTGGAAAAGATTGCTGTATTAGGAGCAGGGATCATGGGAGCAGGGATAGCCCAGGCTGCGGCCATGGGAGGGTATCAGGTAATACTCCGTGATTTACAGATGCACCTGGTAAAAGATGGGCTGAACACTATAGATAAGACCCTGAATAAAATGGTTGATCGAAGTATTATCACTGAGGGCGAAAAGGTCAGCGCGATAAATAATATACAGGGTACTACCGACCTGTCAGATCTACGTGATGCTGATCTAGTTATTGAAGCAGTAGTAGAAAATATGTCGGTAAAAAAGCAGATATTTGCTGAACTGGACAGTCTGTGCGGACCCAATACCATCCTGGCAACCAACACTTCATCACTATCTATTACGGAAATCGCAGCCACGACCGGAAGGACTACTCACGTTCTGGGTATGCACTTCTTCAATCCAGTACATCTTTTGAAATTGGTAGAGGTAATCAAGGGCCTGGAGACTTCCGATGAAACGGTACAGAAAGCCATGATATTCTGTAAGAATATCGGCAAGCATGGTGTTCTTGTACAGCGAGAGAGCCCCGGGTATATAGTTAATAGGATTCTGTTGCAGTTTATTAATGAAGCTATATTTATTTATGCTGAGAATCTGGCAGAAAAAGAAGCCATCGACACCGCTATCAGACTTGGCCTGGGAATGGATTTGGGACCGCTGGAACTTGCCGATAAAATGGGCTTGGATAATCTATATCATACTATTATTGGGTTCAATGATGAATTCCGGGATAGCAAATACAGGCCCCATCCACTGCTGGCAACCATGATTAGAGGCGGACACCTGGGGGTTAACAGTGGTCAAGGCTTTTATAAATATGATTGCTCACCTGATCAAAAGCATGGTATATAATAAACCTGGAGGGATGGGAGATGGAGTATAAACCCCGAAAATCATATGGTGCCTGGTATGGACTTATTGTGGGAGGGGCAGTTTTTGGAATTTGCTTATGGGGGATAGGTTTTTCACTGGGTGAAGAGGATAAAGTCTTGAAGTTGATGCTGCTTATACCGGCCTATTTATTCATGGTGATTTATGCAGGGTTTCTTATGGCTGCCTTCACTCTGAGATATGAAGCCAATGAAAAAGGCCTGACGATAAAAGCCGGATTCAGAAGGTTTACTATTCCTTATGATGCGATAAACGAACTGATTAATGTCCAGGGTAAGGTGAACCTGTTTTCACTTATTGGAGCTAATTGGCCCGGGTTTAAAATCGGATTATTTACCTTGAGGGGGATAGGACCGATCAGGATGTACGCGACCAGACCTGGTGAGGAATTGTTGTATATCAAGTCCAGTCAGGGATTGATAGGGATTACCCCGGCAGACGATGTATATGAAGACTTGCTAAAAACCCTGGAAAGCAGAAGCGGTAAGACATCCACAATATTTGACATGGAAAGTATACCTGACGATGAAAAGGGCGAGAATGCCCGGGAGGACAACTTCTATAGATTGCTGCTTAGAATCAACGTTCTTTTACTGCTGGCTTATGGAATATATCTGGCTCTAGTTTTCCCTGGTTCAGGTGCGCCCAATTTCATAATATTATTATTAGTTTTAGCCCTGGCATTATTCTTCTTTAATATAGGAAATGCTGAACGACTATACCAATTCAGTTCTACGGGAGGATATGCGTTGCTGTCTGTTGGTATCCTGGTAACGGGTATCTTCTTTATTCTTACACTGGGCGAGCTGAGTCTGTAAATAATTAGGGGTGAGAATTTACTATTCTCGCCCCTTGCGTTTCTGCTTTTCGCCTGTATAGGCCAGACCAATTTCATCGCTTATTCCATCGATAAGAACGACGATATCCTGGCAGGTATTCAACAATTTTTTATTTTTATAATTTACCGCCAACTGCTGGTAAAAATTAGCGCAGTAATCCCTGAGTCCAAGGTATAGGACTAATAAGTCGACATCACTAAGGTCCTTGTTCTTGTGGCAGATATAATCAAAATTGTTTATTCTTTCTGTAAAGGTATCCAGGGATTTTGTTATGAAGGTATTTGCTTTTATATAATCATCCCTGTTGTTGCTATAGACGGTAATAGAATACTTCTTCCGATCATAAAAGGCACGATAGCAGTTATTTAGTTCGTTATGCAAAAGCTCTATTAGCCTGGATTTTTCTACCTGCTGGTAATACAGCAGGTTTTTTATAGTTTTTTTACTGGTATCAGGTACTACAGGATGGATACTACTTAGACTGTTGCTAATATGCCTATTTAACTCTATTGCTAAATTATATAGCTCACTAAAAGTCTCCGGTATATTATCGACATTGTTTAACCCGATGTTTCTATACATGGTGCTCATGGTCATTATAACTTAATCACCTCCTGTCCATACTTTTTACATAAATCGCCCCTAATATGACGTGAATTTATGTCAGTTCTTTAATATGAATTTAAATTTTGTATATAATGTAAAAATGAGTTGAAATAAATGGAGTAAAAGGTTAATGTAACATTGGTGTTTTAAAAAGGCTAATAGATAATAATAAAAATCTGAAATCGTTGAAGGGATAGATTTATTATGCAGCTAGGGATTCTAGGTATGCCCATGGTAGGAAAGACAACCATCTTCGAGTTACTCACAGAAAATATTGGGAAAGTCACAGCTACAGGTAAAACTAATACTGCTATGGCGCGCATACCTGATTATAGGGTAGACAAGTTATCTGATTATTATAAACCTAAAAAGACTACCTATGCTCAGCTGGAGATTGTTGATATTCCAGGTTTGGTACCGGGTGGTGAAAAATCAACGGCCGTATTTTTAGAAGCAGTTCGCCAGGCAGATGCTCTGCTGCTGGTTATCAGAGCATTTGCGAATGGACTGTCAGACCAGGTCGATCCGGTGGGCGACATCGAGACCCTCAATTATGAACTGCTGCTGGCTGACCTTGATCTCATAGAGAAACGCATGAAGCGTATTGATCAGAGTAAAAAGAGGAAACAATTGGAGAAGGAACGAAGTCTGCTGGAAAAATTTCAAAATGCTCTGGAAAATGAAAAACACTTATCGGCAGTAGAACTTGATGATGAAGAACAGGAGATCATGAAAGCCTATCAGTTCCTGACTAATAAACCGGTACTTATCTGTTTGAATCTGGCCGAAGATGATATGATAGAAAAAACCTACCCAGGCCGGGAGGAACTCCTGATTTTTCTGCAAGAACACGGCCTGAAAATGGTTGAAGTATCGGCAGAGATAGAAAAAGAAATTGCCGAACTTGATGGAGATGAAAAGGACATTTTCATGCAGGAATTGAACTTAACGGAGTCGGGTGTTTTAAGAATAGCAAGAAGTATATATGAAAGTCTGGGGCTTATCTCATTTATCACATCTGGTGAAGATGAGGTCAAGGCCTGGACCATAAAAAAGGGTACCGTGGCCAGGAGTGCGGCAGGCAAAATACATTCTGACATCGAAAGAGGATTTATTAGAGCGGAAGTAATCAAGTATGAAGATTTCATTCAGCATGGGAGCATGAATGCGGTTAAAGAAAAGGGCTTGTTTAAACTGGAAGGCAAGGAATATCTGGTACAGGATGGGGATTTAATTAATTTTAGATTTAACGTATAGGTGGATTGATAATGAAAACGATTATTATTGGTGCCGGCAAGGTTGGATACAGTATCGCCCAGCTTTTATCCAGTGAAAACCAGGACGTGTTAGTAATAGAACAGGATGAAGAAAGACTGAAGATTGTTGATGAAAATCTTGATGTTCAAGTAATTCTAGGAAGTGGTTCCTCGCCGGCCATACTGGAGGCAGCAGGTGTCAAAGAAGCGGCCATGCTCATTGCAGTAACCGAGATGGATGAGTTGAACATGATCGCCTGCCTTTTAGCTAAACAATATGGGGTAAAAACTACAGTAGCCAGGGTGCGAAATACTGAATACATGGAAACTCCAATATTCTCTCCAGAAGCTCTATTAGGTGTTGACCTTATTATTAACCCGGAACGTGTAACCGCTCAAGAAATCTCAAAGATAATTAGAAATCCAGAAGCATTAAGTGTTGAGTATTATGCGGACGGCAGGGTACAAATGGTAGAGATAGAGATTCCTCTTGATTCTGCTTTGGACGGTGTTAAATTAAGAGAACTGGATACGTCCAGTTTTGTTATAGTATCAATAATAAGGCAGCACCGAACCATAGTCCCGGCTGGGAATGACAGCATATTTTCGGGTGATAAGGTATATATAATGGCCAGAACAACTGAAATGTCAAACGTCCTGCTATCTCTTGGCATTCAACCTAAAAAAGTTGCTAGTATTACGATACTGGGAGCGGGACGAACCGGCCTGTATCTAGCTAAAATAATCGAAAGGCAGCGTCTGCCGATTGATATTAAGATAATTGAAAAAAGTGTCACACAGGCCCGCAAGGCAGAAAATCAACTTAAAAACGCTCTGATAATCAATGGTGATGGCAGCGATTTGGAATTATTAAGAGAAGAAAATGTTGGGGATACTGATGTGTTTGTTTCCGTAACAGATGATGATCGTTTAAACATCCTTTCTTCGTTGATTGCTAAAAGCCTTGGAGTTAAGTTGACTATCTGCAAAGTAAAAAGGTCAGACCTTATACCACTGGTAGATCAGATCGGTATTGACATCTCTATGAGCCCGCGAATGCTGACCGCAGGAGCGATATTAAAATATATTCGCCGGGGGGATATAGTATCAGTTACGGTGATGGGCGAAGAAATGGCAGAGATGATGGAATTGGTTGCCCAGCCTGGTTCTATTGCTGCGGGCAAGAAATTGAGTAAAATTAAATTCCCCTCAGGATCAGTCCTGGGTGCCATAGTGAGAGAGAACCAGGTCATAATCCCCAGCGGTGAACATGAGATAAAACCATGTGATCACCTTATGGTCTTTTCCATATCTAAAAGCATTCAAAAGGTAGAAAAATTATTTATTCGAAAAAATCAATAAGATCAGAGTATTAAAATAACGGACACTAAAGGGCGGGGTATTGGATTAACATTCAATATCCACTTTTTGTTTTCTGCTTAATTTGCTGCTTGAAGAGTATCTGTTTTGTATAGATAACAGGCACCGGATATTATTATAATTCATAAAATGAATTATAAATAAGAGCTAAGGGGTTATAAAATGCAGAAAATGAACTCTCGTTCTCCAGCAATCGGCTTAACCCAAAACACCTTCAACAATATACCGGCCAACAGTCTGCTGAATATCAAAGCCGGGTCATTATCCTGTATAGCTAAAATGAATATAGTCTCAGAAAACAGCAATTTGCCTCCTGATTTCGCAATATTAAACAAGAGTGCTGCCAGGACACTTAATTTGCCAGGATCAAGATACCTGGTTTATTCCGTTGATCAGGATGAACTGCTGATCGGACCTGTCGTAGGTATAATGACAACTGCCATTCGAAACAACCATGGGCCATCCGGGAAAACAGGCCGGTTATTCAAAGAACTGATAGATTACTCCAGCCGGAAAGGGATATTTGTATACCTTTTTAGCCCTGATGGGATATCCAGAGATCATTATTATATCCGGGGGATAACCATCAGTCATAATTCCTGGAAGCCAGGGAGATTTGCCTGGCCGGACATTATTTATAACCGGATCCGTTTTAGAAAAATAGAAAAACAGCAGGCTATAAGCAGACTGCTTTACGAGTTGAATAAAGACCCACGGGTATATATTTTCAACAGCCGTTTCTTAAATAAAAAGGAAGTACATGAAGCCTTGAAAAACCAGCCCCAGGTAAAGAACATGATACCTGATACGGAGGTCTTCAGCCGCCAGAATTTACAGGGGATGCTGCAAAGATATAGCGAGGTGTTCATCAAACCTAATCATGGATCGATTGGACGCGGGATATTTAAAGTACGGTGGATATCTCCCCGGCGATATTCTTTTGCCGGGGTTTCATCCTCAGCTACGGTTTGGAAAGGCCCCTATACTTTTGATCTGCTATTCCGTCATCTGTCCATTGAAGTCAGCAGAAAGAACTATCTAATACAGCAGGCAGTTGATCTATCCAGATACAACTCCCGGTTGTTTGATGTGCGAAGTCAAGTGCAGAAGGATCAGCATGGTGAATGGATACTCACCGGTGCAGCGGTGAGAGTGGCTGGGAAGGGTAGATTCGTTACTCATATCCCTAATGGCGGAAGAGCGGAGGTTTTTGATGATGTTGTAACGCGGGTGTTTCCTTCTATTCGAACCAGGCAGGAAATAAATAAGCAACTAGAGGATATATCAACTCTGGTGCCATTGATTCTAGAAAAGGAGCTGGGAATCAATCTGGGAATTCTTACTATGGATCTGGGTATTGATATTAACGGGAAAATATGGATCTTAGAAGTCAACTCAAAGCCCTCCAGTTTCGACGAAGATGATATAAGAACCAAGCATCTCCAAAACCTCACCGACTATTTTGTCTATGCCGCGAGAAATAAGAATAGGAAAGGTTAATATGAAACTAAATGTAATATATAGGAATAATAAAACCGGGAAAGCACTGCTTGATGAAATCAGATCTCATTGGAAAGAAGTGACCTGGGAAGAATTTACATTAGAAGATACCCTTTATGTAAACATACACCTGGGAGATGAAGGAGCAAGATATCGACGTACCCTGAATAACCCAACAGCAATTAAACGCTGCATGGATCTGGACAATTTCCTGGGTGTCATGAAGATGAACCAGATCCATGCCGGGTATGAGGATAAAGCAGCCTCGAAAATATATGAGGTTCTGCTCTTGGATATGAAGATTATATTTATTCGTCAGAAGGTGTCGGGGAAGGGTGGTGATAAGAGCAAATACATGAGGGAAAACCAGAAGACCCGGGTGGCAGAAATAGCTAGAAAGTCCCTATTAATGTCCGGTCTTGACCTGGCGGTAGTCAGAATCCAGTTAAACAGCAGAAAAAGGTTTCAGGTCATAGGAGTAGATCCATCTCCAGATCTGAGGGATAAAGACATCAGCAGACTAATAGATGAATTTGATAAAATGAAAAACTGCAAACCAAGAGAGGTTAAAATGGGAGCTGATCCCGAGTTTATGATCATTAATTACCGAACTGGTAAACTGGTCTCCGCATCTGATTTCTTTCCGGTTCAGGGTATGGTAGGGTGTGATAATATCAGATTGCCTAACCGCCAGCAGCGGCCGGTAGCAGAACTACGACCCAAACCGGAAAAATCACCTTTGCAGTTGGTGGCTAACATTAGATATGCTCTGATCAGAGCGAATTCCATGGCTGCTTACAAAAAAGTTAGATGGGCTGCCGGCAGCCAACCTGTACCAGGTTTTTCTATAGGAGGACACATTCATTTCAGTAATGTAGACCTAAATACGGCACTTTTAAGAGCACTGGATAATTATTTGGGACTCTTGGTGTTTATGATCGAAAACCCTAATACCGCCGTCAAGCGCCGAAAAAAATATGGTCTCCTGGGCGAATACCGAGAAAAAAGCTATGGAGGTTTTGAATATCGAACTCCCGGAAGCTGGCTTATCACTCAGAAAATAGCTACAGCAGTAATCTGTCTGGCCAAGATTGTCGCAACTAATTATCTGCAGCTGCAAAATAATTACTTGAATATTGCTGAGGCCCAGAAGGCCTTCTATACCGGGGACAAAGATTATTTCATGAAAGACATTGACAATATATGGAAGGACTTAGAACAATCCTATTTGTATGAAAAATATGCGGAAGAGATCGAAATAATATACTGGATGATTAAGAATGATATACAGTGGGATGAGAAAATGGATATTAGAAAAGGCTGGAACCTTAATAGTGGGAGCAGACGAAACAACAGCAGGGCAGCCCTGCAAAACTCGCGTAGTGTTACGCAAAGTCCAGAGAACACCGTGTCAACAACATCAGCATCGACTGCTGGCCGCAATCGATCAAACGTGAGGAGCAGTGCCAGCAGATCCTCCAGGACCCGCCGCAGCTCCGGCAGCGGCAGAAACATCAATATGGAAAACATTGCCAGAAATACGGTGGTTATACAGAATCAACCTATGGATACCTTTCCGTCCCGGGCTTCTGGTGCACAGTCTGGTAGGGTAGTGGCTCCCGGAGGTGTGCGCAGAGCAATAATGGTCTCCTCCTAGCTGTTTAGATCATATCCAAATCTCGCAGCAGGGTTTGGGCGGCCTGTAGGTGGAAATTGACCCGGACCGACAGGCTGGGATTGTCACAGGTTTCAAATATAAAACTATGTACCCCCAGGAATTGCCCTGCAGCTCTAGCTAGACTACCCTTTATCGGTAAATCGAACAAACTGAACTTTTTACTGGAGCTCTTTATATCTTGGTTGAGACCAGCAGCAATATTGCTGGTCATTTTCTTGGTGGCACTGTTCGGATAATAAATTAGACTTTGGCCAACAGAGCTACTCGTTTTGGAATAATCAATACCTTCATGCATATCCATAAGCCAGTCAACATCATATTGCCTTATCGCAGACCATATAGCAGATGCCAGGGGATGTTTCGGAGTCTCTCCTGAAGAATCAGGGAACAATCGATTGAGGTTACCTTCACCGTCAATTTCCCTGACATGTTTCTCTATAGCTCTTCGGTTTGCCTGGGGAAGAACCAGCAGAGTTCCTTTATCAATAGTCCAGTTTTTAACTTTAGCTGCCGCCGTATAACCTGCAGTTTCACTGCCATGTACTCCGCCTACGATCATTACGACTGGACCAGGTTTACCACTTTCTACTATGTACAACTCGGTGGCATATTTGCTCCCCGGGGCTAAAGTCTTTACAGTCACTCCTGCAGAAGAAGCACTGTTGTTGGCACTTGCTGCCAATATCGATTGAGGATATGCAAATGTGGAAATAACCATAAACATTGATAGAATAAGTAAAGTGAGGATAAGGTTGAATTGTTTGGATAGCTTATGCAAAAATATCATTCCATTCCGAAAAATAATCTGCTTAGTATATACGTAAACAATAGTAAAATTCAACAATATCTGTAATTAATCCTGCGAGTAAATATTGGTAATTAACTGGGGACTATTGGAAAGGTATTGGGAATGTATATTTATGTCAATCTTCATTCAGAATCGATTTTAGACAGAACAGATTGAAGCCGGAACCCTGGGAACCGGCTTCAGTTATTGCTGCTTAATTTGGGCCGAATAGGTTACATCATGTCCAATTGCTGTAAAAGAGTTTTACCGGCCTTAAGCTGATAATTGACCCGGATCGAAAGACTGGGATTATCACAGGTCTCGAATATGAAACTGCGTACCCCCAGATATTGTCCTGCAGCACGAGCCAAACTACCTTTAACCGGATACTGGAATAGGCTGAATTTCTTATAAGATGTACTAATGCTATTATTTAAGGTCTTAACTATAACAGATACTGTTGATTTAGTCTTGTCAGGATAATAGATAAGACTTTGACCTACTGAACTAGTGGAAGAATTCTTAGAATAGTCATAACCTTCGTGCATATCCATCAGCCAGTCAACATCATATTTTTTTACTGCCGACCAGATAGCCCGGGCTAGAATAGTATCAGCACCTTCCTTAGAAGATTGGGGAAAATCCCGGTTAAGATCTCCCACACTGCTGAGGTATCTAACTTTTTTATCAACAGCCAGTTTGTTTGCCTTAGGGAGAACCAACAAAGTACCTTTATCAATTTTCCATTGGGAAATTTTAGTTGCCGCAGTGTACCCTGCAGTCTCGTTTCCGTGTATGCCTCCTACTATCATTACTACCGGTCCAGGTTTACCGCTTTCTATTATGTATAGATCTGTGGCATATCTGGTTCCTTGAGCCAGCGTTACTTTTGAGGTACCTGCTTTACTGGCAGTTGCTGCCTGTACCGATAGAGGATTTACAGTAATTACAGTAATAGCGAATATCAATACTAGAATGGAAACACAGATTGGTTTTGCCTTTTGGGAGATATTTTTCATGATATATCATTCCTTTCCGAAAAATAATCTAATTAACAAAAAAGTAAACACAAGTAAAATTCGGCATAATATGTTAAATTCCTGCAGAAAAGGACAGGAAAATAATGGTATAACATTGGCTGTTTTTCGCCAGATGAGAAAGGGGAGCGACCTTTTGCCGGGGGTGGCGTGGAACCCAATTATGTTCGCGTCAAGCTATTATTGATTTGGCCGAAGCATTGAAGCCGGAACAAAAAATTCCGGCTTCAGAAATTGAGCAATATAGGTTGAACACAAGGAGCTTATATCATATCCAAATTCTGCAAAAGGGTTTTGGCTGCCTTGAGTTGATAATTTACTCGGATTGACAGGCTTGGATTATCACAAGTCTCAAATATAAAACTATTCACTCCCAAATATTGTCCGGCAGCACGTGCCAGGCTGCCTTTGACAGGATACTGCAGCAGGCTGAATTTCTTATAGGAAGTGCTAATGCCCTGATTCAAAGTGCTGACTATTGTAGAAGACGCTGTTTTAGTGCCGCTGTTAGGATAATAGATCAGGCTTTGTCCCACTGAACTGGTAGAGGTATTTTTGTAATAATCATAACCTTCATGCATGTCCATCAGCCATTCGACGTCGTATTTCTTCACTGCAGCCCAGATAGCCCTGGAAAGTGTATTATCAGCCGCCTCGGTGGAAGATTGGGGAAAATCACGGTTGAGATCACCTTCGCTGCTTATATATCTTACGCCCTTACTAATGGCCAGTTTATTTGCTTCCGGAAGAACCAGCAAGGTCCCCTTCTTTATCTGCCAGTTCTTAACATCAGCCGCAGCAGTAAAGCCTGCGGTTTCATTTCCGTGCACACCACCAACAATCATTACTACTGGACCAGGTTTCCCGCTATCTATTATGTACAGGTCAGTAGCGTATTTAGTCCCTTTGGCCAGAGTCTCGGTGCTAAATTTCTGCTGAGTTGTTGTACTATCTGCCGGGGAATTTGGAGTGATTGACGTCGGGGTAGTTATAGCAGGGGGATTAATAACTGATGTGCCGATAGCGTTGTCTTCGCCAATCTTATAGTAATAAGATCGCGCATCTGCATTAACAGAGGTGGGGATGGAATAGCTGACAGTTAATGCCATTGCAGATTGAGGATTAACAAATAAGACACTTAAAGCAAATAGTGCTATAACAATGGAAACAGAGAGACTTTTTAACTGGTGGTCTACATTCTTCATAATGTATCATTCCTTTCCTAAACAAGACTTTTATAGCAAAAGAGTAAACACCAGTAAAATTCGTCATATTATGTTAATTTCCTTTAGAAAAACTCAGGTAAATAATGGTAAGGGGTGCGACTAGTGGTCTGAAGGCCGGATTATATCGTAGTTGAAAGAGAGGATTTCAACATCGTTTATGTGTCTTTCGACGGTGGTATAGACAGCACCAACCATTACATCAATTTCAGAATGATTGCCGGTAACTGCACTGAAACCCAAAGAACATCGCTGCCATAATTCATGATCATCAACTTCCGCAATAGAGATATTAAAACGTTTTCTGATACGATCAACTATACTGAGAACTATTTTTCGCTTCTCTTTAAGATTAGATGTATAGGGTAAAAAAATAGAAATTTGACCATAAACAACATACACTGGTTAATACAACCTCCTAAATAGATTATTTCCTCACATGGTAAAATTACCTAACCATTGTAGCAGGTTTAGATACGTGTTTCAAATTAACGGAAATATTTCGACAATACATTGCAAAAATGTCGAATAATGATATGATATTAATAACGTTTGTGATAAATGATTTTTATGGATTACATTTAGTAGATGTGGAGTATGCAGCATGAATGTAGAGCAATTCGAAATTTTTCGTACTATTGCACAGGTAAAAAGTTTTACTAAAGCAGCAAAAATATTAAATTTTACTCAACCAGCCATCAGTTCCCAGATTAAGATATTAGAGCAGCATTATAATATGCCATTGTTTGAGCGCTATAATAATGGAGTCAAACTAACTGAGGCCGGGAAGAAATTTTATCAATACGGTGATAAGATCCTGGCTTTATTCGAACAGATGGAAAATGATATCGCTGGGCTTTCAGGTTTTAATAAAGAACACATTAATTTAGGAGCCAGTTATACTGCGGGCAATTATTATCTGCCTAATTCAATAATGACTTTTAAAGAAAGTCATCCCAGTTCTTATGTAAGATTGAATATATCTGATAGCCAGCAGATAATCAGCGAACTCAAAGACCGGTACCTGGATATCGGAATTGTGGAAGGAAACGCATTTTATGACCGCGACCTGGATTTTTGCAAGATTGGCAATAGTGAACTAGTATTAATCACGCCAGCAACAGATAAGTGGATTAATAAGGAATCTATCACCATACCAGAAATGTTAGAAGAACCATTTGTATCAAGAGAAGATGAATCAATATTGCGTAATTATATTAATAATTGTTTAAAAACATATGCAGTAAATTACGATGATCTTAATATAATAATGGAAATTACAAACTTTGAGGCTATCAAACACGCGGTCATAAATAATAAAGGAATATCAATAGTGCCATATCCGGTGGTAAAAAACGATTTACTCCAGGGAACTATATGCCAGGTTCCTATAGAAGGATTAAAACTCTCCTGGGAAATCAATATCATATGTCGGGCTAATGAATCACTGACCGGAATAAAAAAAGACTTTCTGGATTATTTGACTCGTTCACCATGGCTGATAGAAACCGGGATCCAATAACCAAATAGTCAAGCCGAACCGCTGGTTCGGTTTTTTTATCCCTTCTCTGGGTTCCGATAATGAACATTATGTAAACTTGTTACGGACAGTTTATCATTCCCTGTTATTCCCTGCAACAAGTTTACAAAATGTTCGCGTGAGCCCGTTATTCTGGGACTATATAGCTGTGTGCGTTGTTCCCAATGTACCGCTTTATGGTATTTAGTCAAGTAGGAGCTCAGCGACCCGGGAGCTTTTTATCTGGGTGCCCTACCCAAAATGTGAGCAGTCACATAGTCATGTGACACGATATTCTGTCCTTATACGTGGTTCTTTTTTTGTTGGTGAAGTGAAAGTATGTGCTTGTGAGCTATGACACCCTGTGAATGTGATCCATGAGCAATGAGCGGGTTCTGTATATAAAGCGGGGATTCCCTGCCGGGGACCCCTACACCCCTGGCATGGGAAACCACCGCTTATTCTTCCGTGCTACGCCCTGGCACGGGGAGAGCCATGCTAAGGCGTGGTCCGGCAACAGTCTAGCATAATACCTATTTTACGAACGTGCGGCAACACGTCCCTAAAACAGGAACATTATGTAAACTAAAAGAAAAATGGGGGGAGTGACGGGGTTTATTATAGTATCCCCCTCTTTTACGTCCATGATAATTATTCTGTGGCAGCGGAAAGCTTTTGCTGATGGCAACTGATCTCTTAATATGTGCGGCTGATTACTGCTAATGCATATCATGGATCTATTTGAGTGATCCACAGGTTTGATTTGCTGCTTACGGATCTTCAACATTGGTTGAATGACTTTATCTGCTATCCAATTCATATGCCAGATGGCCTGGCTAAATATGCTGCATATACACCTATTATTAATATCTGCATGATATAAACATCGTAAAAATTATTTTAGGGGCCTTAAACCGCAAATAATTAGGAGTTAAAATAGTGATTAGGTACTATAGGTGTGCTGAGTATATATATTATTAGGACCGTAACTCATTTTCAATGAATAATCGCTCAATATAGAATGAGTCTTCTTTGTTTGCCGTATGGACATCTCTTAGTTATCTCAGGTAAGTATAAGCTAACAAATATGTAGAATCATCGCCTAATAAAAATATATCCCCCTCCCCTACTAATTGCCCGATAGGGAACAAGAGTTCTTGTGAATAACAATTATATGGATAGAACAAAACTGCTAGCGCGGTGGTAACTATAAGGTCTGTCCAATTTAACAAGAACTGGTAATAATACTCCCAATTTGATTTATAACATTTTCTTTAAAATAAACAAGAAATCTATTTTAAAGGAGATGGTACTATCATGACACAAGATGAAATATTCAAGCAATTACAGTTTGATAGGAGCTCAGAGGGCTGAGCCTGCATACCCAAGAGGAGTATTTTACTAAGGCTAAAATGTTTCATAAGCATTTCGGTAAACCAGCAACAGAATTAGGTGTAAATGAAAACCGTGAATTTCTACATTATCTAAAAATAGAGAAAGCTTAGTAATGGCAGCATAAATACATATAACAGCGGGTTGCGTTTACTGTATGGTGTTACTCTTGATATTAGCCTAAATTACAAGCAAATCCCCTGTCTGCATATTACGATTAAATGGACCACTGATTCCGATGTCTACTGACCACTAAGTATGGGAATGGCCGACCACCAATTCCGTTTCCAATTAGCAATTTAGCTACTGCTAAGCAGAATGACTCATAGTGATTATGGTTTTTGTGTTACTTTTGCTTGTTACCAAATATTTTGCGCATAGAAGGCCCGTTTAATGTCAATCTTGTAAGAATTATGAACAATTCCATCCATAATCGTGTCTGCTAGTGTAGGGTCTGGTAAAGTCTCATGCCAGTTCTGGACAGGGACTTGCAATAATCAGAGACGACTTTTGGCAACGCTCCTCTAATGACTTCAAGCAAATCATTCCCCTCCTGATCCTTAAAAAGAATAAGGCCCCAGTCATCTAAAATAAGTAGATCAAATTTGGTAAGTTTCTGAATTAATCGCTGATAGGAACCATCTCCCCGAGCAGCCGTAAGTTCTGCTAAAAGCTTTGATACTCGATAATATCTGGTACTCATGCCATGGCGACAGGCGGCATTACCCAATGCACAAACCAGGAATGTTTTGCCTACCCCAGTTGGTCCAGTAACTAATACATTCAACTTTGATTCAATCCATTGGCAAGTAGAAAGGCTACGTGTTAGAGCGCGATCCAAACCCTTTCTATGCTGATAATCAATGTCCTCAATACTGGCAGGCAATCTCAGTTTAGCCTGGTGAAGGAGTCGGTTAAGGCGTCGATTCTGGCGAAAGGTATATTCGCTGTCAACCAGAAGCCCCATACGTTCCTCAAAAGTATAGGTTTGAAATTCAGGATTATTGATTTGCTGAGATAAGGCATTGGCCATACCTGTCAGACGTAACTGGTGTAAGCGATCAATAGTATGCTGGTTTAAACATGATTAATCCCCCTCCTTGCTGTAATACTCTGGTCCTCTAACATTGGCATGTTTGCTAAAAGGTTGGGATTTTGGGGAAGCATTCGTAAAAGGAAGTTGATCCAGACCTTTTTCCAGAATAGAATTAACACTTCGGTACGAGTAGGCACCAACCTTTTTCTCCCGTTCATTATTCAGAGTTATAGTTTTGTCCTGTACCAGAGCTGAAATTACCAATTGTTTATTTCTCAAACTCTCAAACGTATTTTGTAATTCTATATACTCCGGTTCATCCAGACACGAATCGCGATAATCAGCCTCAATTACTATGCCAAGATTCTACCTGAAGTTGTGCGGATTTTATATGGTCATGAAATTGGAGTGCAAATAGTTAAATATCTCATAGGAAAGCTGTAAATGCAGAAGCGTTTTGTAATCATTGAGTTCTATGCCCAATACCTCTTCAATCTTCTTTAACCTGTATGCCAGGGAACTGCGGTGGATACACAAATCTTTAGCCGTTTTAGCCGGAGATCCATTGTTTCTCATATAAGTATATAAGGTCTTAGAGAGTTCCTGGTCATACGTTATTAATCTGGCTAAGGCAGGATGGTAAAGATTTTCTATGTTTTCTTGCTTTGAGCACAGATCTATCAAGTGGAAAAACTGAAAATCCATATACAGGTAAACGGGCCCGGCAATATTCATCCGCAATCCTAATTCCACTGCTTTACTTGCCTCAATATAACCTTTTCTTACCTCAATAAAATCGGAAAAAGAACTGCTTACTCCTGCATAAGTCATAGTGTCAGATAGTAATTTTTCGAATTTAGGAAGGCAATAATTAAAAGAATTGAGAAATGAACAATCGATGACCATGACGATGCTTCTTTCGTAGATTATACAGGAATTGCACTTTAAAAGATTCAGGATCTTATTTCTTAAAAAGGGTAATTCAAAACTGGAATCTGAAGACAGAGGTGATTTGACAACAACTACTGTATAATTATTACTGACTGAATAATTGAAGTAGTTGGATATCTTATCCACATCACTGCGGGACAGTGTTTTGCCGTCCAGGAGATCGGCAAGTGGATACGCAAAATTGCTTTCACTATTAAGAAACAACAACTCATTTTTTTGTAGTTCCACAGATAAGATTTGAGAAATAAAGACGGTTAGATCGCTGGTAGCAATGTTAAAAGGGGTATCAATTTCGAAGAGGGATAAAATGGCCATGTTCCTCTTTTGCATCCGAATATTCAGACATATCATTGGGCTGTGATAGCCCTCACAAGTATCGAAATAAACTGGTTTATCATTCTGATTCAATTTAAGGATATAATCTTTAGTCAAATAATATGTATCGCTCGAACCCGTCACATATCCATTATGTCTTGTGGTTTCATCAATGCTTCTCCAAAGCTCTGCATTTTTCGGCTCAGAGGATGTAATCGCCAGTATTCTAAAGTTGCGGTCGGTAATGGTTATGGGGTTGCCAAACAAGACCGAAATTTCATCTGTCAGATATTGTAAGCCCTTATTATCTTCGACAATCTGTAAGAGTTGACTATAAACATCATAATAGTAGAAATAAATATCCTGAATTAAGTTAAATAACTCAGAAGGTTCCATTAAGTTTTTAATAATAATTAAATTTGTATGCGTAAATATTTCATGATCAACATCAATATCAATATCAACGTTTTTGATACAAGCAATGTATAGTGGAATATCGCCTTTATATTCCGTTGTAAGATATGAAAAGGTAGTGATATATAAAGTGTCAAGATCAATTGATACATGCCTGGCTTGAAGAAATTTCACCTTTGATACTTGTCTTCGCTCTGACATAATGCTCTGCGAATATTCAAAATCCAAATCACATAATCGGTCTAGAATCATGGGCATCGTTATCTTCAATTTAATCATCCTTTATACTTAGGCCGACTTACCATCTACATAATATATTAATTTTCTACAATTATATGATTATAACGTCAAAAATTCAAGCAATTGTATGATGATTAACACATTTAAGAGGAATAAAATTAAGTTAAATATGAAGAAACCCGAGAATTGTATCATTTATATTTCTGTAAGCCGGGAAGCGGTATATGTGAGTGAACAAGGGAATGAAGTGTCGAAGAATTCATCAACAAGAAAAACAATCCTTATTATAATTGCTGTATTACTTGTTGTTGGGGGCGCAACAGGGCGATTTTTAGTATCCAGGATATTTTTGGAGTGAATCTGTGACTAAGGCCGTGAAGATTTATCACGATGTCTTCCATGAAAAAAGGTGGTGAAATTTTTTACAATAGTATTTCAACAATTGTATGATTTTGCTAATTTATGATGATTAATGCATTAAAGATTAATAAACATTGATAAGTGATTAAATATGTATGACACTGAACGGATGAACTATTTTTAAAAAGAGGTGATTAGCAACTTAAATAGCCATATTATCAGGAATTTGACCTCTATGATCCTCTATGATATGGAAAGGATGTGTGAGTATGTTTAACAAGTTGGCAGGACGTAAAAAGTTTGCTTTGGTAACAATAATGTTATTGCTGGTAACCATTCTGTTGCCTGGATGCGGAAGTTCCACTGAATCAGACAAGTCAACAGATAATGTTGCAGGGGAAACAATGAGCACAGAGGTGGTCGTTGTTGGTTCCGGTGCTACAGGGTTAGCAGCAGCGATCGAAGCAAGCCAGCGTGGCTGCAAAGTCATTATGCTTGAGAAAAATCCCACGTTGGGCGGAACGACCAATATGGCGGAAGGCATAGCTGGAATCAATGATGAATACGCAAAAAGCATAGGCATACCTACCTATGATCTGGTTGAAGTCCTTAATAAAGCCGAACACTATCATCATTGGAAGGCTGATCCTGAATTACTTATGAGATTTTATGAGAATTCTGCTGATACTATAGCCTGGTTGCAAAAACTGGGGATAGAATTTAATGTCGTTCAGGGCATGGGCTTTAAGACACACCATACCTATGAGGGTATGGGCAAACAATATGTAAATACGCTGGGTGCTGCTGCAGAACAATTAGGAGTACAAATTCTGACGAGTACCACCGGACAGGAATTAATTATGCAGGATGGCAAAGTTGCTGGTATCAAGGCTAAAGCCCAAGACGGAAGTATATTGACCATAAATGCTCCGGTCGTCATCTTGGCTACCGGTGGATATAGTACCAATCCAGAGATGATTAAAAAATATGCAGGAGTTGATCTTGAGAAGATCGCCTATGCCGGATTGCCGGGTTCCACAAACGGTGATGGCATTAATATGGCATTAGCGGTAGGCGCTTCTGATAAAAAGCTTACTGGTGTTATTCAGTACTTCGGAGCTTTCATGGACGGCGATCTATTTTCTTCCGAGCTCTATAATGGCATGGTTCAGCCGATGCTCAGGGTCAACCAGGATGGCAAACGTTTCATATCTGAATTCATGAACCAGATGGATCCGTGTATGTATGGTAATGCTCACGTACAACAAGACGCAGTTTATCAGATCATGACCAAGGCAGATTTGGATCGTTTTACCACCCAGGGTGCACCAAGCGACCTTCCATATTATCGAGCCAACACTCCTTTGCCTGATTTTGTTAATCAAATCGATAGAATCGTTAAAATGGATAAAGGGAACGTTTTTGTTGCCGATTCCATTGATGAACTGGCCGATATGATCAAAGTCGATAAAACTGCGCTAAAAGCGACAATCGACCGATATAATGGCTATTGTCAGACAGGGAAAGATTTGGAATTCGGCAAAGAAGCTGCATTTTTATCCCCGATCGGAGATGGCCCTTATTATGCATTTAAACTTAAATGCGGTTACTTCTGTACCAACGACGGGTTGGAAATAACTCCGCAGGCCCAGGTGCTGGATAAAGACGGCAAAGTCATTCCCGGGCTTTATGCCGGAGGAAATGATACCGGCGGATGGTGCGGAGATACTTATGATATAGCACTTATTCCTGGTACTACACAGGGTTGGGCTGCGAACACCGGACGTTTCGCTGCTGAAGATGCGGCTCGGTATCTGAATAAATAGCAAGACATGCCTTTTTGTATGACAAAAGATGCGATCTGAATATTAATTAAATTGGCAAGGAATAACCCATATTTCTTGCCAATTTAACATTTGAGTTTTACCATAAACACAACCATGAGAAGGAGATAGATTGCGGATCATGAAAGCATTGCGTAATATTAATAAAGCAGATTTGATTTTTGTATTAGCGCTTGGACTGATCATTACGATCATCTGGTTGTGGAACAGTTCTCATGAAAGCAAACAAGAACTTGTCGCTGAAATTATTCGGCATGGGCAGGTTATTAGAAAGATTGACCTCAATAAAATAGAGACCCCGGAGTACATTACCCTAGAGGATGGCATTAAGATGACTATTCTGGCGGAAAAGGGACGGATAAGGGTTCTACATGCTGATTGCCCGAACAAGATTTGTGTGAAAAGCGGATGGCTGACAGAGCCGGGTGATGCGGCGGTATGCATTCCATCGGATACCATTGTAATAATTGATGTGCCGGATTAACAGTGCTTTTTTAGAAAGTCTCAGAAATGATTAACTTTGAAATTGGTGGAGGCGCGCAGAACTAAGCCTCAGATTAGAGGCCAAGGTTACAGTTTTTAATACATATGACGGCCAAAGTATGCTTCATCGTGTCCGTCTCAACGTGTTATCTATTTGTGTAGTTATCAAAGTAGCCTTGAATTAGAACTACTGGAGTGCCCTTATCCCCGCTGCCTGATGTAAGATCACAAAGAGAACCAATTAAATCAGTCAGGCGACGAGGTGTTGTTCCTTGAGATACCATATTGCCTACCAGATCGTGATCCTTATTGCGGATATATTTTGTAATTGCTCTTTTCAATTCCTCTCCCTTTAAGTCGGGAAAGTTGTTGTCAGCAAGAGATATTTGCCAGACATGGTATAACTCCCCAGCCGCTTCTTAAGACTCGAATACTTCAATTATTGGAATCTCTAAACCCTCAAAAAAATAGGATGTTAGAGTATCCTCGAGTTTACAGGTGGTATACTCGTCAATTTCGAAGTCCTTAAATCCATAGACCATAACTGAATGTTTAAAAGGATCGACAATCCAGAATTCCCTCACCCCGGATAACATATAAGTATTGAGCTTATCTACCATATCTTTGGAACGGGTGCTTTTTGATAAAATTTCAACGCAAAGGGTGGGTGTGCCCATGTATCGGTCGTTTTCATTAACGTTATTCTCCAAATCGCATGCTATGAGCAAATCGGGCTGCATTACATCGGGTATTTTAAGGTCCTTTTTGTAGAAATGGACATCAAAAGGAGCATAGAAAACCTTGCAATTCTTGCCTTTTAAATATGATCGCAAATGGATATACAAATTCCCGGATATATCTTGATGATAGGTGCTAGGGGAAGCCAAAAGGACTATTTCGCCGTTGATATACTCCATTCTCAGCTCACTTTTCTCATAAATCTCCATGAATTCTTCATATGATACTTTTTTGCCGCCATATTGATAATCTAATGCGTTTTCCTTAACTATAAAATATCGTTCGATTTCTGTGATGTAAGGGGTAATCCTTATGGCCTTTTTGCCGTTTTTGGTAATAACTACCTCGTGGTCATCAATAACATAGTCGATGTATTTACCCAGATTGGTCTTCAACTCGGTGGCGGTAATAACTCTTGTGGTATCATTCATATTAATCACCTCGTACGATAATTATAGCAAATAGTACGATGTAATGCCAATATGTTATTGTCGTACCAAAAAAGAGAGTGCAGTAACATTATGTAAACCAACACTGCCCTACCCTTTTATTACTTGTCTTCGGTTACTTTTTTACAGCCAGATTCCTTTATAATACTGCGTCCGCCAGTATGAGGGGTAAGTTTCGACAGGAATAGGTCTGATAGACAGCTCTTCGGTTATGGACTTATTCCATAAATTCAATAGCAATACGACGAAAATCACCCTCACATTGAAGAAATGCTTCTACAATATCGGGATCAAAAGCCGTACCACTATCATTTCTGATTATTTCTACAGCTTCGTGATGGAGAAAGGCCGGTTTATATACCCGTTTGGTGATTAAAGCATCATATACGTCAGCTACTGCCATTAGTCGTCCGGAAACAGGAATCTCTGCTCCCTTCAGACCTTGTGGATAGCCTGAACCGTCCCATTTTTCATGATGAGTGTAGGCCATCTCCTGGGCGGTTTTGAGAAACGAATCTGGACCCAGCTTCGATGCGGAATCAGTAAGTGCATTCCATCCGTAGATTGTATGTTTCTGCATTTGGATAAACTCCTCCGGTGTCAACTTTCCTGGCTTAAGCAGGATACAATCCGGCACGCCCACTTTGCCGATATCATGTAATGGTGCTGATTTCCAGAGTTTTTCTATCTTCTCGTTAGTCAGGGAGTCTTTGAAATTTGGATGGTCTTGGAGTTTTTGGGCCAAGAGACGGACATAATACATAGTGCGCTTTATATGATAACCTGTTTCAATGTTATGGTATTCTGCCAAAGAACCCAGAGTTTCAATGGCAACATCACGCGTAATCGTCAGTTCCTTGGTTTTTTCCTGCACCATCTCTTCCAGTTTGTCTCTATAGTTTTTCAATTCCAGTTGATTTTTCACTCTGGCCCTAACCAAAGCCGGATTAAATGGTTTAGTGATATAATCCACCGCACCTAGTTCTAAACCTTTGGCTTCATTTTCATAGGCGGTTAAAGCCGTTACAAAGATAACCGGAATGTTTGTGGTTTTAGGATTGGCTTTCAGTTGTGCAAATACTTCATAGCCATCCATTTCTGGCATTATGATATCAAGCAATATCAGGTCCATGGGTGGCTCCATAGCTGCTATTTTCAAGGCCCTCGGGCCGTTGATGGCTACCGACACATCGCAATGATCCTTTAATATCCCCATCAAGATCGAAATGTTTTCCGGCGTATCATCGACAATTAGTACTCTTTTTGTTTCTGTAAATAAAGTCATTATCCTTATCCCGCCCGCCTATATAGAAATTTTCAAGTCTGAGGCAATCGCTTTTAACTTGCCTAAGGCACTGTCCATATCAAATATATCCACATCTTTCTTTAATTGTTCAAACTGTTTTTCTACCATGGTATTGCTTAAATAGCTGTTCAATATGCTGAGTTGGGCGACGGATTTTATCGATCCGCTCTCCAGCATTTGGGCCAAATTGATCAAGTGGGGCCGCAGTATATCAGCATCCACAGGTGTCATTACTCTATCCTGCTCTTTGTTGTCCGCTACAACCACCAAGGCTTCCTCAAATGCTCTTATGCCATCAATAACAAGGGTAAGTGATGCTATAAAATTTTGAAGCAATACTTCATTATCAGCAATACTTCCGGGTATAAGCGCCGTCTCCAAATCGGCAGCGGCAGCGGCCAATTGATTGGCCCCTATATTAGCAGCCACCCCTTTTACGGTGTGTAGCCATCGACTGGCCTCTTTAACATCACCTGTGGCTAGAGCATTTTTTAGTTTATCCGGTGTATCGGCATTGCTGTGAGCAAATTGAAGGAGAAGCTTCTTATAAAGTACCCGGTTTCCACCCACCCGGGCCAATCCCTCAACAGACACTATACCAGGAATCTTAGGCCAGGGCGGATTATCCGTATTGGCGCCCTGGAAGCCTAATTCGCCAGCATGGGTGCTTGCCCGGCTGTTGTTCTTTATATATTTTGCTATGACCGTCATAAGTTCTTCTGGATCAATAGGCTTGTTTACTTGATCGTTCATACCAGCCTGAAGGCTATTTTCTCGATCAGTGCCTAATGCATGGGCAGTGATGGCAATCACCGGCAGTTGGGTCCAACGGGTACTGCTGCGAATTCTACGCGTAGCTTCATAACCATCCATTACGGGCATCTGCACATCCATAAATACCAGGTCGTAGGTAGCCTTCTCCAGCGCTTCTAAAGCCTCCAACCCGTTGGAGGCAATATCAACCTGCAATCCCATATGCTCCAATATTTCCTGCCCTACCTGCTGATTAATTGCGTTGTCATCAACCAATAGGATTTTGGCCCCCTTTATATCTGGGGAACTATTCCAAATCGTACGCTCATAGCGATCATGATTAGATGTACAGGATTTATCTATGTCTTCATTAAATCCGTCCATTATAGCATCACTCAATCGGGATTGGGTGATGGGTTGAATGCATCCTAATACTACTGTGAAGGTAAAAGTACTGCCAAAACCTGGCTCACTCTCTAACCAGATCCTACCATCCATTAGTTGGACCAGCCGTTCACAAATGGCCAACCCCAGACCACTACCACCGTATTTGCGGGTGGTGGAAGCATCTACTTGGCTAAAAGCCTGAAAAAGTTTACTTTGCTGCTCTTTGAAAATACCGATGCCGGTGTCGCTTACTGAAAACTGCAGGGTTACTTCTTCTTTATCCTTGAGCAAAGGTTCAATCTTGACGATAATCTCACCTTGGTCCGTAAATTTTATTGCGTTATTGACCAGGTTAGATAGAATTTGTCTGAGCCGAAGCGGATCGCCCCTCAACATTTGCGGCACATCCGACGTATATTGAAAGAGCAGTTCGATACCCTTCTGCTGAGCAGTCATATTAAACAAGTTGTCCAGGTTGGTCAGTATGTCATCTAACTTGAAATCTACCACCTCTATATCCATTTTACCGGCTTCGATCTTGGAAAAATCCAGGATGTCATTTATGACTTCCAGCAATGTCTGAGCAGACGAATGTAATTTTTCTAAATAATCCCGCTGTTTAGGGCTTAAATCAGTCTGTGACGTTAGATATGACATCCCGATAATTGCATTTAAAGGCGTACGGCATTCGTGGCTCATGTTAGCCAGAAACTCACTTTTGGCCTTAGTTGCCGCCTCGGCTACTTGTCGCTGATGTATAAGCTCCTTATTTTGGTAAAACATTTTGCGAGAATTTCTTTCTAAGCTGTAGCCACCTACAGTACATATGATTTCAATCAGAATCCCAATAACGGTAAGCAATGATATATCGGGGTTTTGATTCATTGGCGGCATTAATAGCGAAGCCTCATAAACAGCAATATAGATTATAGTTTCAACCAGAGCAATTTTGAATCTAATACGCAAGATAAAAAAGCCAAATAAAACACAGGCCATTATGCCACAAATAGTGATAATAGCATTGTTCCATAAAAAATGTCCTACATAAACAAACATCAAACCCGCCAGACAATTAGCCAGAGCAGATAAAGGCTGATAATATTTTACATTGCGCGGAGAGGCTGTTACTACAAATATACAGATAAAAAGCGGGTACAAAAAAATACCCAAAGCCACCGTCATGTACAGAAAACTTTGAGGATAGAATAAATAACAATATATATTCAGAGTTAACCAGGCCATAGCAGAAAGGGCTATGCCAATCCGGTTAAACACCCGGGCTTCCCGGTCATTGTAAGACTTAAACTCGTTTTCTAATGCTGAGTCACTAAAGCTCAAGCTTAATGGATGCAGCTGCATCTTCAATTCCGTTTCGTCCATAATATTCTTCACTACCCCACCAGTGGTACTGCTTGAACAGATTTACCCAATAAGTCTATATTATTTGATGTTTTTTACATATTCTTTCTAAAGCTTCAACTGTATAATCTATTTGTTCCTTGGTATGGGCGTAATTTAATATAAGTCTTATTCTTCCTTCATTTATCTTAACTGCCGGATAAGAGATCGGCGTTGAATAAACACCTTCCTGAAAGAGTTCATTAACCACTATTCTCAATTTATTATGATCTTCGATCATTATTGGAATTATTGGACTTTTACTTTTTCCAAGATTAAAGTTTTTAGATATCAACAAATCCCGCATATACCGATTTTTTGCATGCAGTTCTTTAATCATCCCTGGATTATCCTCTATTTCATCAAGACAGGCTAGGATTACAGCTGCATCTGCTGGTGTTAAACAGGCTTGAAAGGTATATGCATCCGACCATCTCAATAATGAACAATATTTATGTTCAGAAGCCAAGAAGCCCCCTACGGAAGATGTGGATTTCGATAGAGTTGACATAATAAAGTCTACTTTAACACTTACACCTTGTTCGTAACAATATCCCTGTCCTTTTTCACCATATATACCAAAGGTATGTGCTTCATCAACATATAGATAAAATCTATATGTTTGCTTTAAATTGGTAATTTCAATGAGTGGAGACAAATCCCCACTCATTGAATAGGCTGATTCAAGCACAACAAAGATATTCTGATAAGAGTCTTCATATTTCTGCAATTTTTTTTCTAAATCGGCTACATTATTGTGTTTAAATGGGATCGATTTTGCTTTGGATAGTTTTATCCCATTTATTATTGATGAATGACATTCTCTGTCAAAAATAATTAAATCCATGTTACCAGCCAAAAAAGAAATCGAACCAAGATTGGCAGTAAATCCAGTGGGGAAAAGAACCGCCTCCTCTTTTCCAACCAGTTTAGCAGCTCTTTTTTCTATTTCTTTATGTAAGGAACTCATGCCACATGATGGAGCAGATGTACCACATCCGCTCCCATACTGATGTAGTACAGTACAAGTTTTTTCAATAACATTGATGTTTCTATTTAAACTAAGATAATGATTGACACACCATAAAATACATTCTTTTTTCGTACCTGAATGTTCGTTAATAACATTCATAATAGTTGCTGGCCCGCTTTCCAGAAAACGATCGTGAGCATTACCATCACCTAGATTTTCTTTATCGATAAAATCTTGAATAATTTCTGCCCTCTCATTGATATCCGTAATATTATTATTTCTCAAATATACCAATACTTCTCCGATAGAATTGTAATCACAGCTAATGGCAAACACCCTCTACCTAAATTTACTGATAGACATAACTCTCTAATACAACACATATCTGAAACTCTGTAACAGACAGGTTAAAATAAGCGATTTATATGGTATAAATGGCATAGATATAGCAAATACTCCTATCTTTCTACATTCATTCCTGAAATTCCTCTAACCAGCTGGAATATTGTATATTTATGTATAAATGAATCCTTAGGAGCGTAAAACTGATCAAATACTAATTATACAAATATCCTTGAAAATCATATATAATCCTTATTCCTAATCATCTACTTACCGAGTTTTAAGGATTCTTTTCAAAATTTTACCGGAACCATTTTTGGGAAGCTCAGAAACAAATTCAATTGCACGAGGTATCTTATAATTGGCCAGACGTCCCCTCAGATACCTGGATACTTCCTTTGCAGTACACTCTTCACCCTCTTTAATAACAATGAAAGCCTTAACAAACTCGCCCCTCAATTTGTCGTCTATTCCCACCACTGCAGCTTCTTTCACCTTCGGATACTGATATATAACTTCTTCAATCTCGCTGGGATAAACATTCAAGCCTCCAACTATGACCAAGTCTTTTTTTCTTTCTACGATATAGTAATATCCGTCTTCATCCTGCCTGGCCAGGTCTCCGGTATGCAGCCACCCGTTCCTCAATGTTTCTTTAGTTTCTTGCTCCTGCTTGTAGTATCCCAACATTGTATTTTCGCCCTGTACCAATAGTTCCCCGACCTCACCAACAGCCACTTCCATATCCTTTTCATCAACAATCTTGCATTTAATATAAGGAAGAGGCAAACCTATAGACCCCTCCTTCTGTATTCCATACAAAGGATTAAAGCATACGGCGGGGGAAGCTTCTGTCAAACCGTATCCTTCAACAACAGGCAACTTTAGTATATCCCGGGCCTGTCTAAGAACTTCAACCGGTAGTGATGCTCCCCCAGAACCCGCCCAGCGAAGATTCGGAAAAGTATATTTGTTTTTGCATGCTGCCAACAATAATACATACATGGTGGGAACTCCTATAAAAACCGTAATATCATCATTTAACAAAGATTCTACCACCTCGTTGGGATGAAATCCTTCCAGTATTGTAATTGTTGCACCACTCAATAATGGATTCAAAACACAGATGGTAAATCCTAAAACATGGAACATTGGAAGTGCGCACATATAGTTGTCATCTGCCGTTCCATGAAATGCAATGCGGCATTGTTCGGCATTTATAAGAAGGTTTTTATGGGTAAGCATTGCACCCTTCTGTTTTACGGTAGTACCGGAGGTATATAAAAATGTAGAAACTGCGTTCTCATCAAATATTTCTTCAAATGCTTCAGGTGAGATTTCGGAAATAGCTTTCTCAAACTCCTGGTCCAATACAATAAGCTTGATACCCAAAAGCCCTTGGAGAGAATTTTTGGTTTGATTTAATTTATCAATAATTTGAGGATGGAAAATTATAAATTCAGCGTCGGAATCATTAATAAAATATGTAATTTCTTCTAGGGTTAACTGTACATTGATTGGAACTATAATTCCTCCAACCTTCACCACACCAAAATAGGAATAGACAAACTCAGGTGAATTGGAGCAACTGAGTATTACTCGTCTCCCGTCTTTCACACCCAGCTGGAATAATAGACTAGCATAATGATTAACCGCCTTATCCAGCTGTTCATAGCTTATATTGTTTCCCTTGAATTTTAATGCTATTGAATTGGCATTATAAACTTTTTTATAAATATTTCCTAGCATACTGCCCTCCCATAATTCAATATAGTTTGTTAGAGTCTAGCATGAATATATAATACGCAACAGGCAAAATTCTACATTTAAACTATACATAAATGAATTTCTTTGTCATAGTACAGCCGCAGTATTCTTTGCCAGCTGATTAATAGTGAAAGCTTTGGAGGAGACTGTGGCTTTGGCCGTAACACCCTGGTAAAGCAATGGTCTTTGCAGAGAAATATTACTTGGCCGTTAGGTTCGATTGATTAAGTATTTTTGTAAGGAAATAAGTTTGAAGTGTTAGTGGCAAGACTATGCAGGGCAAGCAACTTATACAAGCTGTGCTTGCCCTAGCATTGTTAAGCTGGTGAAGTCATTATTTTGGGTTGTGTTTTAGCCTTGTATTGTGGTGGGGACGGTGATAATACCCTTATGGACTGCTATGTGCATACATAGCATTTCTAATAATTTGGCGAGTCCAAGCATACCTCATAAGCAATCGAAATATTCTCACCGTAAGGGTCTAGAAGTATTATCAGTTGGTATAATTGTCGAAGTAGCCTTGAATTAGAACCACTGGAGTGCCCTTATCCCCGCTGCCTGATGTAAGATCACAAAGAGAACCAATTAAATCAGTCAGGCGACGAGGTGTTGTTCCTTGAGATACCATATTGCCTACCAGATCGTGATCCTTATTGCGGATATATTCTGTAATTGCTCTTCTCAATTCCTCTCCCTTTAAGTCGGGAAAGTTGTTGTCAGCAAGATATTTTAATTTAACCTCATTGGGCTGCCCATTCAAACCAGCCGTATATGCTGGAGATACCACAGGGTCTGCCAGCTCCCATATCTTCCCTACCGGATCTTTAAAGGCCCCGTCGCCGTAAATCATAACCTCCACTTGCTTTCCTGTCTTTTCAAGAATTCCCTGCTGAATTTTTTCAACAACCCGCATGCCATCCCGTGGAAATAATTTGACAGATTCTTCGGTTGCTTTATTGCTGCCCAGTAAGCCATAACTTTCGTTATATCCACTGCCATTGACCGGATCGCTAAGGATATCATCAAGACCAAACACTCTCTTCGCGCCTGCAGTTTTGAGCAAGCGTTTTGTACGGGCACGGCCGTGAATATCGCAGTTAAGAACAAAGTCTGTATATTTTAATATGTTGCGGCAATCGTTGGCCAGAATAATCTCAACTTCGCACTCGGCATTTGTTATAAGCTCTTTATAATATTCTATATAATCGACACCAGTAAATGCATGCTTGGTGTATCCGAATAGATCTCGATATACCACTTCTGTAAGCACATCCGTCCAGGGATTGATCCCTTTTTCATCTAATTCTTCCAAATCTACCAGATGATTGCCTACCTCGTCAGAAGGATAGCTCAGCATCAGCACAATCTTTTTTGCGCCTTTAGCAATCCCTTTTAGGCAGATGGAAAAACGATTGCGACTCAAAATCGGGAAGATAACGCCCAGGGGTTTTTCACCGAATTTTGAGCTAACATCAGTGGCGATATGATCTACATTAGCATAGTTACCTTGAGCCCTGGCAACAACCGATTCCGTAACCGCAATTACATCTTTGTTACGCAAATCAAATTTCTCGATTTGAGACGCATTTAATACACTATCAACAGCTATTTTTGCAATATCATCACCTATTCGGATAATTGGAGTACGAATACCCCTGGCAATAGTACCCACTAATCTACTCATAATATCTCCTATTTCTTATTTAGTCACAATTAATTTAGCACTACAAGGCAAGAATACCCGTGTAGCTTGAACTTCATCTTATTTAAATACTCTGAATAACGGCCTATGACAATTATATCGTTTCATATATTGCTCCTATGTCGAAATGTATATTCTATGCTCAATTTTATCATAGTATGGAAGTTTATTGCCTTCCAGGATTAGATTTATGCTCCTAAACTGATCCGTTCCAGATATAAACTTCGGCCTGTAAAGTCTCGCCGTTTTCCAGTTCCACATCAACCATACTTCTGGTGAATGCAGGTCCATTATTCATAAGAAAGTCCAGCCTGGCCAGGGTCGGCTGGTCAATTTCATAAACTTCACCCTGCACACTTTCCCCAGGTTCAGGAAGGATACCATGTATGCCACCCAGTATATATTTTGCATATCCTTCGATACAACCTTTACCCAGGAAAGTCTTTCCCTGGAAACAATATTGGTGATAGCGTCCGTTTGTCATAAAGCTGCCATACACGAAAACCTTAATCATTTCTTACTCCTCCCCTATCTTTTCACAGACTCATTATCTCATACCTCATACCGTTTTAGTGCCGGTTACAAAGCAATAGCTTTCCCCGGGTGCTTGCTTCGTGAGAAAATATCTTCAAAATGAATGGCCAGGCTTTCAAATATATTACTCATACAATCACCCTTTTATTTTTCCAATGGAAAGGTTTACCCGGTAGTTGCCATATTGCAAAATTTCATTCAAGGATTTTAATAGCTCATCCTGGGATGAGATATTTAACTTTAAGAGGTAACATCCTTCTCCGCTGATCTGATTGGCCTCCGCAATGGCATCCGTTTGGTTTATATATTTATGAAATGCATTATGATCAGTGGTTTTCATAAAAACGGTTACATAGGCGATAATTGATTTTCCCAGTTTGCCTTCGTTTATCCTGACAGTATAACCTTCAATTATCCCCAGATCCTCCATTTTACGAATGCGATTGGCAACGGCCTGGCCGGTCAGGTGGACTTGTTCGCCAATTTCCCGCCATTGCATACGGGCATTGCCCAGTAATAAGTAAAGGATATGTAAATCGGTTTGATCAATCATTATCCATAAAATCCTTTCATAAGAAAAGTGAAAACGCCTATATGGGCACACTAAGCAATTAAGCTCTATGTAATAATAAGTATAATACATGGAATGGGGGTACAGTAATGAAAATTCAATTAATCCGCCATGCAACTATGCTTATTGAAATCAATGGCATGAGCATTCTGGTGGATCCCATGCTGAGTGAGGCCGGGAAAATGGCAGCTGTTCCAGGTGTCGCTAACAGCTCTGCTAATCCACTGGTTGATTTACCGGTGGAGCCTTCATCATTAATAGATACTGATGCAATTTTGGTCACCCATACTCACCGTGACCACTTTGATGATGCTGCCAGGGAGTATTTGCCCTCCGGCAGCCTGCTATTCTGCCAACCGACTGATCGAGCCGCAATTATGGACGCAGGTTTTATTAATGTTCAAGCTATCGAAACATCTCATCAGTGGAATAGCATCAGAATTGTGAGAACCGGGGGTCAACATGGAGCCGGCAGTATTGGACAAAAAATGGGGCCGGTATCTGGATTCTTACTTGAATCAAAGGGAGAGCCGTCTCTTTATATTACCGGTGATACTATCTGGTGTGATGAGGTTCAGAAAGTGTTAGAAGAATATCAGCCGCGAATTATAATTTGCTTCGCGGGAGCAGCCCGGTTTAGCACAGGCGGACCTATTACCATGACCGCAGAGGATCTGCTTCAGGTATCTGATTATGCTCCATCAGCAAAAATCATTGCGGTTCATCTAGAAGCCTGGAACCACTGCGGCTTAACCAGGGATCAGTTAAAAGATTTTGTTGCAGAGAAAGGAATCAATGAACAAGTGTATGTTCCTTATGATGGTGAGTGGATGAATATGGAGTTGCAGACCAATTTATAAAAAAAGCGAACAAATGTTTGCTTACACCTGATTTTATAGTATACTGAGATCATCAGCAGGTACTTATTTTGCTTCGAGGTGACTTTGAATGGATATCCTGACCAAGCTTGATATTCTAGCCGGTGCTGCGAAATACGACGTCTCCTGTTCTTCCAGCGGGGTTTCCCGGAACAACCAGGGTGGCACCGGAAATACCAGATCATTTGGCATCTGTCATACCTGGTCGGCTGATGGGCGCTGTATTTCTCTACTGAAACTTTTGCTGAGCAATGATTGTATTTATGACTGCCGTTATTGTGTTAACCGTCGTTCCAATGACATTCCCCGGGCCAGTTTTTCGGCCCGGGAACTGGCCGATCTGACCATGCAGTTTTACCGGCGTAATTATATTGAGGGATTGTTTCTGAGTGCAGCAGTGGAGAAATCTCCTGATTACACTATGGAAAAGATCATCCAGGTCCTGAGATTACTGCGGGAAGAATACGAGTTCCAGGGCTATATCCATGTAAAAGTAATTCCCGGTGCCGATCCGTCTTTGATATATCAAGCCGGGCTGCTTTGTGACCGGATGAGTGTAAATATTGAACAGCCCACCGAAAGAAGTCTGCGGATGCTGGCACCGCAAAAATCTCTTCCGGTTCTGTATGCTTCAATGCAACAGCTCCAGGATAAGATCCGGGAGCATAAGGCGGATCGCCGACGGTTCAGGCATACTCCCCGCTTCGTTCCCGCCGGGCAGTCCACCCAGATGATTATAGGAGCCAGTCCAGATAGTGATCTGGCAATTTTACATACCACCCAGGCCCTATACCAGAATTTCGGATTAAAGCGGGTTTACTTTTCGGCTTATGTTCCGGTCAATCAGGATTCGAATTTACCGGCCATTACCACTGCCCCGCCCTTATTGCGGGAACATCGTTTATACCAATCCGACTGGTTGCTTCGGTTCTATCATTTCAAGGCCGAAGAGATTGTGGACGAAAAACATGCCAATCTGGAAACAGAACTAGATCCCAAGACGGCCTGGGCATTAAGACATCCGGAATTTTTCCCGTTGGAGGTCAACCGCGCATCTTATGAGGAATTGCTACGAGTACCGGGTATCGGACCTAAATCAGCCGGACGTATTGTTCGCCAGCGGCGGGTAGCGGCAGTATCTGCCGACCAAATAAAAAAACTGGGAGTTGTTTTTAAACGGACTCAATATTTTGTTACCTGCAAAGGGGTTTATCCGGGCAATCAGCCCTTTGACCCGGCGACCATCCGCCGCGTCATGCTTCCGGAGTCCCCGTTAAAGCAAATGAGCCTGTTTTAGCGGCAATTGGAGTGAGAATTCATGGAATATTTGTATGATGGCAGTTTCGATGGACTCCTGACCTGCATATACCATCATTATTACCGGGAAGCTGCTGCCGGTATCTACCAGCAGCAGTATTACCACCCCACCTTGATGGTGAGCAGTACGGTGGTAATAACCGATCCTCTTTTAGCTAAACGCGTTTATAGAGCCATTGAGGAGAAAATATCCCCGGATGCCCTGGAAAACATCTATCATGTTTACCTGTCCTCATCGTCTGAGAAGGAAAACCTCATTCTTAACTACCTTCGTCTGGGCTTCAAAATGGGATCGAAAGTGGATCTTTACCTTACTCATCCCGATGTCTATCCGGTACATAAACTGGATAGAAAGGTCACTCTTGAGGTCCATCGTTTATTGGGCTTGCTTCGTTTTAAGGACACCGGCAGATTTTTATACAGCGTTATGTCACCTGATCACCATATTCTGACTCTCATTGCCGATCATTTTGCTGACCGCCTGGCTGGTGAGCGATGGATCATTCATGATCAGAAGAGAAAGCTAGCCATTGTCTATGACGGGCAGGATCATAATAAGGATAAGTCAGCCCTGCAGCACAAATGGTATCTGACTGACTTTGCCGGTCACATGGACGATAGTATTACCAGCGAAGAGCAGCACTGGCAGCAACTGTGGCAGTTATATTTTCAGCACATAAGCATCGAATCCAGGTATAATCCGCGTCTTCAATCCCAGTTTGTTCCCCGGCGTTACCGCCGTCACCTGGTGGAGTTTCAATCTTGATCAAAGCCCTGAATTTCCACCACGACTACTTCGGGAGGATTGAATATGCGCGGCAAACGAGGGTTGTAGGAGACACCGCGGCTTATTATATGAGTTAAAGAATCATGATTATAGACTCCGCCGGCATATCGGGGAAACCAACCCTGGTTAGGAGCATATAAGCCGTTCAGTATATATGGAATTCTGACCTGTCCGCCGTGAGAATGACCTGACAGTACCAGATCAAAATCATGATCTTTATATATCTCAATTAATTCCGGGCGATGAGCCAGGAGGATTTTAAACTGGGGCAATCCCTGTATATCGGTAAATGCATTATGCATTTCCCCTTCCCAGTCAAAGCCCGGGTCAACAAAATTTACAATATCCGGGTCATCAACTCCGCCGATGATAATGCTTGAGTTTCCGACTTTGACCTGCTCATAATTGTGTTCCAAAATCTTAACATCATATTTTCTGATGGTATTCTTTATATTATGAATATCGTCGGACCAAAATTCGTGGTTGCCGGAAACGTAATATACAGGGGCCAATCCCTGTATGCCTGCCAGGAACAGTTCTGTGCCCAGTATTGGAAGCTCGTCATCAGCTATGTCTCCAGCCAGGGCTATAATATCAGGATTTTGTTTGTGAATCAGTGAAACGATTTTGCTTTGATCGTCACCATAAATATGGTTATGCAGGTCCGCAATCAAAACAACCCGTATTGTCTCGCCTGCAGCTAATTTATCAGAATTAACTATGTATGTTTTGACCACCAGGCCGTTATAAAAAGCAGCAAACAGCAGTATGATCAATAGACCTGCAACAACTATATAATTTATCCTGTTCACACTATACTCCTTGGTAATTATGTTAACTGCTCACCTGGCTAATTGGGTATCTAGTAATTAATATGCGTATATCATAGAAAGCTTGCAGTAATACAGTTGGATTATAACTGCAGTGAAAGAGGGTTCAGGACTAATATTAGAGAACAAATCCCATTTTCTTCGAAATCATTTGGTAAGTGGGCACAGGTACACCATACTGCCGGCCCATACGCACTACCTCAAAAATAAGGCCATCCATCTCAGAATTCCTCCCCTGTTTTACATCCCTCTGCATGGAAGCCATAGCCGAGGGGGAAAGATGGTCCAGGATATTTAGGTTGGTTTTAATAATATCCACCGCAAAGTATATGTCCATAGCCTGCGCCAGGGCATCGATCTCACCCATAAGCGCAATAAAGGTATCCCTGGCTGCACCTTCCTGCTGGGCGGCTCCGGCACTGATATCATAATATATACCGCAAGCCGCCATGGGAGATACAAAGGAGAACTTCTGCAGGGCATCTCTTCTTATATTGTCTGACAGGATGGCCCTGATATCGCTGTCTTCCAGATCGGAGGCAACCTGTTCCAGAACCGGCCGGTATTCCTCTGCTTTTCTCACTCCGAACACTATCCGGAAAATATCTCCGGACTGCAGGATAGTACCGGGTTCCTTTATCTCGGCTGCTATGTATATACATCCATCGGTAACTAATATATCCGGCAAGAGTTCCTGCATCCGGCCCCCGGTGCCAAAAATATTGAGTACGGGTATAACTACGGTATCTTTATGGGCGATTCTTTTGATAAAAGGGATGGTATCTTCCAGGGAATAACCTTTTACACAGTTGAATATTATATCCGGCTGATCCCGGTAATGCTCCATATCACAGGCCTTCATGGGAAATACGGTGTAATTTCCTTTCCGGGTGGTATCCATTTTCAACCCGTTTTTATGGATTGCCTCCAGGTGCTTTCCCCGGGCGATGACGGTCACATCTTTGCCCGCTTCGGTCATAAAGGCCCCGATACTTCCCCCGGTACCGCCGGCCCCGATTATCAAGTATTTCATTTTGATTTCCTCCGCTAATTTATTAAACTGTTATGCTCCATCACCGAAGAGTGGTATCTGTTCTGGTTTATGGCAGTGATAAAGGCTGATGACTATCGCTGATATTAAAAGCAGTTATTTTCTTCAGCTTTTGAAACAATCTCTGGGTTGTTTATGTCAACATTTCCTATTTTAGTTGGTCTTTTAATGGCCTTACCGTATTTAATTATGCAACAAGAACAGCATGGCTCCTAAAAGTTAGATTGGATGGAGTAAACAAGAATCAGAATAGCAAGTTATTCATCATCTAAAATATCTGAAATGACCTTTTCTCTGTGCTGCAAAAAATATTTGGTAATTTGATAATGATCGGTCATCTCATAATCTATTTCATTGATTTCTCCGTCATCAAAACTTAAAATAACAGAATCGGGATAGCCCAGTAGTATGGGAGAATGAGTTGCAATAATAAATTGAGCTTCTTCATTTCTAGTTAAATCATATAATATCCTTAAAAATGCTAACTGTCTGGAAGGAGATAAAGCTGCTTCCGGTTCATCCAATAAATAAATAGCTTTTCCTTTAAAGCGGTTCATAAATAATGCCAGAAAAGATTCTCCATGTGACTGTTTATGTAGAGAACAACCTCCATATGATGCAAAACCTGTATCATCTACATCATCAATGTGTGAAGCGAAATGGTAAAAGGATTCTGCTCGCAAGAAGAAACCATTAGTTATTTTTGGCATCCATGAAAGCCTGATGTAATCTGCTAAAACAGATTCGGACCCCGGTACATCATAAAGGTTGTTTCGACCGCCGCCGGCAGTGTTGAAACTACACTGCTGAGCGATTGCTTCTAACAAGGTGGATTTTCCCGAACCGTTTTCACCAACGAAAAATGTTACGTTACTTCTGAATTCAATTTCATGAAAACTTCTAATCGCGGGAATCGAAAAAGGATAATGGCTAAATGAGGCTATTTCTTCTTTTAAAATTGAAACCTTCTTCAAATACATGCAAATCACCCATTAATATTATATCGAAAATAACCAAGAACAGGTTATCAGTTTTCATGCGGGGCCATTGACTCAAGTAATATCTAAGAGGTGACACGGGGACGGTCCTTTTGTCACCTCCGCTTACGCAGTTACTTCTGTTTCGCTGCTATTCGCTCTACGACTCTCCGGTTTACACCTAGTAATTCAGCAATCTTTCGAATGGATAGGCCCGTATTGGTTCGCGATTCTTGAATAATATCTTTACGAACTACTCTGTCTTCACGTATCGCATCCCTGCCTATTGTCGGCCATTTCTTTGCCAAATAACCGTCAAGGTATTATACGCTAATCTTCTAGCGTTTCAACCATTTCATCCTCTAAATCCATATATTGTGAATCATCATTTTCGTTTTACCCCTTCTTGCCTGCTACCACCGCCATGGTATTAGATTCCATACTGAATGGTATGCCTCTGAGATCAGAATACACTTCCACTAGTTCCAAACCGTTAGCTGCCAATTCATTACTGAGTTCCGATATAGTAAAATACTTAAACCAGTTAAAAATTTCAAATGTCCTATCTACTTCAATGATTGTATATTTGTCCAGGCCAACCCGATCCGTATCATATTTGAAATTTGATTGAAATATGTAGTGACGCTGTTGCGACCAGAAGCCGTACCCGGCTGCTATTTCGAAACTGGTGCTCTCTTTCATGTTTTTATACATCTGTTCGGTAGGTACATCCATGAAAATGTGTCCATCATTGTTCAGGCTGTCCCTCATTATGGATAAAAGCGATTTTCTCTGATCAGGGTTTAAAGCAGAGTAATCACAAAAAATCATGGTAACCAGGTCAAAGGGTTCCCTTCCTTGATAGTCCAGGTAGTTTATGTAATGATAGTCAATATTTAGCCCTGATCTGGCGGCTTCCTCCTTGGCATAATTAATAGAATTAAGCGAGAAATCCAGGCCTCTGACCTTACAGCCCAACTGAGCCCAAGCTGAGGTATACAGCCCGGGCCCACAGCCAAAATCGATGACCGATTTTCCTTTTCCCAGCTTAAACCGCTCTTGAATAAAAGCAAGGGATGACTTAATGAATTCCGGCTTTCGGGAGGCCAGATCCACTGAAGGATCCAAATGGTACTTTAACATCTGCTGGGATATGTACGGATCATTCCAAAGGCTTTCTGCCGTATAGGAACAATAGAGGCTGGGCTTTTCACATATTCTATCCAAGTGCTTAAACATTTTTTCATCTCCCAAATTTATAGCAATGATATTGAAGCTGATTCATTTGTTAATCAATTGCCACAGTGGAAAACCAAATATCATCCTTCCAGGATGGCAAATATCATACAATTTGAATATATAGACGAGATAGAGAATTTGCTTGCTTTGTTTTTATACTCCCTGTACTTTGGTGCTTAATCCGCTAAAACTGTCCGATGATCTGGATAAGGTTTGGTACTTAAACTCTACCATAAGCTGGGGGTCTTAACATTTAAAAAAACTGACGGGACATATATCCCGCTCTGTATATGAACTGCGAAGGGTAAGACGGTTGAAAGCTGCCTGGATTGAAAGAAGTATTATACCCTTTAAGTTTACTTGACCTAATTATCCCTTGCATCCTATACTCATAGTAACTACTTTAGCTAATCATGGAGGTGGGAGCATGAAAGTCAATTCGACTGAAGTCCAGAACAACTTCGGAAAGTACCTGATGCTGGCGGCTCGTGAGGATATCATTATTACCCGGAACGGTACCGAAATAGCCAAACTATCAGCCCTGGATAATACAGATGCCGAACGCGGTACCGTTAGCGGGAAGGCGGAAGAGTACCGTTATGGCGGTATAAAGGCCTCGTACCAGGAGTTTTTGGAGCTGAGCCAGAACTCCGAGGAACGATACGAGTACATTGACGGGGAAATCTTTCTCCTGGCATCGCCGAAAACTGCGCACCAAAGAGCTTTGAAGGAACTCCTGGTACTTTTCCATACCTGGTTCCAGGGGAAAAAGTGCACTCCCATGGTGGCCCCTTATGACATTACCCTCAGGCGCAATCCCGAGAACATCAATATTGTCCAGCCCGATTTAATGGTCATCTGCGACCTGGAAGAAAAGCTGAATGAAAACGATTATTACATGGGAGTTCCAGATCTGGTGGTGCAAATCCTGTCAGCAGGAACGCGCCGCAAAGATCTGATTAAAAAGCTGGATCTCTATATGGAATGCGGGGTTCAAGAGTACTGGATTGTAAATGCTTTAAACCAGGAAGTATGTGTTTACCTTTTTGAAGACAGGGACATCAGCGATAGCATTACCTACCGGAAATCCGAAACCGTAGAGTCTTTCATTTTCCTGGGGTTGCTCGTTGAGTTGGGGTTAATTTTTAAGTGGTCCAAGGGCTGAGAGTTTATATCAAATTATCCCGTTTCACTCCATGATCTCCTTGATTATCGAGGTTTTAGCCCCCGCGTAGTGCTGCACGTGCCGCCACTGACGCTGAGCCAGATTCCCTTTGGCCTGGTCATATTTATTACGGTCGGAGTCATTAGCCCGTAGCCAATCAAGAAACGCAACATCCGTTCTACCTCAGAAGTTCCCATGCTGAAAATATATTTCGTTATTTCCCTGTTCTCATTACAGGCATATCTGAGTGGTGCAAAACGCCCTTGGACAGTGCGAAGCAGCCAAGTGCAGCCAGCAATTCCCATAAGGCCAGCACTCCAAGTCCGATCAGCACGCCGATCCCCTCAATCATACTGCCAAGAACAATGGCGGCAATCAGGCCGGGCAGCATAATGACGATTACCGCAATGGTATAAATGAAAATTAGGAGTCCGGCACTGATGTCTGCACCCGTCCAGCGCAGGGAAAGATAGTTGATGCCCAGCAATAAAAAAGAAAACAGGGTGTAAACCAGAGTGGCCGCAGCAACCAGCCCAACAGGCTCTCCCATGATCAGGCCCGCGATGCCGAAAACCGCTACGCTTTCCACCAGTACCTTGAACACGATTTCCAGGTTGCTCCAAATGATTTTCCGAAAAGAGCTTTCGGGAATCAGGTAGATATAATGCATATAAAGTTCTTTGAGTCCGCGCCCGGTTCCGATCATAAAAATCTGCATCCACATCAGGATTTGCAGCAGAATGAGGGTTCCGCCATCCTCGCCGCGTAGGAACAAAGAAAACAGGGCCGTGCCTAATACCACGATAATTGACGACATTCCCCAAAGACCGAGATAGTTGGCACGAAAGGATTCCCGCAGATGCTTATAAAAAATGGCACTGCTTCCAAAACCGCCGATACCGGTCTTCGCAACCTTCACTTTTTTTGTCGATGAGGCTTCCGGGTTGATCTGCCCTTCGGCAAGGACGCGCTTTTTCTCGAAGGCGGTTTCCGTAGCGACCAGCACGTCTTCATAATAATCGGGATTGCTCAAGGCAATATAGAGGATCAGCAGCACTCCAGACAGCACAAGCAGCCCAAGAAACAAGAACCCGTTGCCCATATCGCCGGAAATCAGGTAAACAACGCCTGCCGACGCCCAGCCGGCTACCGGCGTCCAAGCGGCGAACGGCGAACCAAGCGTATTTTCCAGCGCCGGAAGAAGATCACCCGTTCCGACAAGCTGCACACCGGTATAAACAATAAGCGGGAGAAAGACCGCAACGGTAAGCATTCTAACCGCCAGTTTCCGCCTTGGTTTTCCGTTGGTCAGGCTGTAGATCAGAAGCGACAGGATTTGGAGCACACCGACGGCCAACATAAAGCCGAGCAGTACCAAGAGCACCCCATCAAAACCGACCCCAAAGCCTACGCTGAGGGAATTGCTTTGAAACAGGATGAAAAAGCCCGCCAGGAAAGCCACTTTCGCCATGCGCACGATGCCGTACATCAGAATCAAACGGGAACTAACCGGTGAAACAAACAGTAAATTGACATCGTTCATGTCGAAAATAACGTCTCCGTTGGCCAGGCCTTTTTGGATGGAAATCACGACAAAAAGCAGGATGAATAAGAACAAGATGCCTTTGAGCCAGACGAGATCTAGGGCACCGGCCATGCTTTGGCGTGTAGACAGAGAAAGAAGAAAAAGCCCGCCAATTCCTGCAATCACAAGCACCCATAACAGTAGCTTCGCAGGTTTCCGCCGAAGCTCCAGCAGACTGTTCCTGGCGCTCCTTACCAGCAGAAAAACAAGACTGTTCATGGCGTGTCCTCCTGGCTTGTGCCTTCTGTGATACTGAAATATACGTCTTCCAGGCTTTGGCCGGCCGCTAGGTCCGTGCGGCCGCAAACGCGTGAGATCCGGCCATTGACCATGATGTAGGTTACATCCCAGTCTTCCTCCATGCTTTCGATCATATGGGTGCTGACCAGCAGAGCGCAGCCGCTGTCCCGCAGCTTAGCAATGACCGCTTTCAGTTCGCGGATCCCATGCGGGTCAAGACCAACCAGCGGTTCATCCATAATGACAGCTTTAGGCTGGGGCAGGAGCGCACAGCAGACACTGACCTTTTGCTGCATTCCTTTGGAAAGTTCCTTACCAAGCTTCATTATTTTATCGTCCAGCTCAAAGCGGTGAAGCAATGTCTCTGCTTTTTCCTCCCAGGCCTCCAACCGGTACGCTTTAGCAATGAACTCCAGGTGCTCGGCCACCGTCAGCATCGGGTACAGCACAGGAAACTCCGGCACATACCCCAAAAGCCGTTTCGCCTCCACCGTATGATTCTCATGCCCGTTGATGGTAATGGCACCTTGGAAACGCAGGAGGCCGCAAACAGACTTGATCAGAGTTGATTTGCCCGCACCGTTGGGGCCGAGCAGTACGGCCAGTTCGCCACGGCCCACGGACAGGTTGATGTTGTCATTGGCCACCAGCTTGCCATATTTTTTGGTCATGTTACGAACGTCAATCATATAAAAATCTCCCTTACCGGTATAGAAATATTATTTATAGAAATATTATTACCGGAAATCTTTATCATTACTACCTTATTACAGAAACGACTCCAAGCTCTTTACATCGGCTTAGCCATGCGGGACTCGGCAAGTGCAGCCTTTCAGTCCATATCTACTTCAATCTGGTCCAGCATCAGTTGGAATCTCTGCCGTTCATTTTCCTGGTAGAAACGATAGCTGGAGAAGGTGTATAAACGCGGTTCAGCTACCAATTGGTTTCTGGTGGGATTGGTATGTATATGTTTTTGTACAGCAATGAGCATCTCCTCATCTGCAATGGGCAATTGGTAGTAGTCATTTTCCCACACGGTTATCCCCTTTTGTATGAGTTGATAATAGCGGCTGAAACTGGCCGAGGTGGAGCAGATATTTAAGTAACCCAAGAGGCTTGGCTGACGAGACAGGCTTTAAAACTTCCAGTGTCAGCCATCTAGAGACCGTAGCAAATTTCTTTTCCTATAAGCAAACAAGGGAACGAATAATAACATGCTTAATCCAACAATAAGAAAGGAAACTGACAAACCTATCCAGGAACTGGTGATCCCAACAACAAAAGAACTGGCAGCGACAGCTAAATCCATACTACTTTCCTGAATTGACAGTACTGTCCCTCTGACTTCTAAATCTGATATTTCTATTAACCAGGCAATTAGAGTCAGACTACCGCCAAAATATCCAAATCCGGTCATAATGCTACTAATCATTAAGATTATCGGTTGTACTGGAAGTAAAAATAAAATAGCTAAACCTAAACCCATTAACATCAATAACGGTAAACTTACCAGCAGCCGCCCAAAGCGATCGGAAAGATATCTGTAGAGCATTTCCCGGTCTTTCGGTTTTTTATCGTGTTCATCGGAGAATGTTTTAGCCCATTCTTTTGCTACTGTGTCGTACATTTTTTCAATTTTTCTTATTTCCTGTCCCATATTCACAACCTAACCGGATACCAAACCGTCCTTTTCTTCCTTCATTTTGTGATCCATTCTTACTTCCACCCATTTTCTGGCCTGAATACTGTCGGCTTCAACTTGGCAATACAGGGCCAGGATTTTGACCCCCTGCTGTTGGGCATTGATTAAGGCCTGCCCAAAAGCGGGGTGGGTTTTATGGTTGGGGGCAAAATAGCGTACATCTTTCATCTGAATGATGAAAAACAGATAAGCGTCATAACCCTGCTCCAGTGAGTGGCAAAGATGGCTCAAATGCTTTATGCCTCTATCGGTGGGGGCATCAGGGAATAAGGCTACACCCTTTTCTTCCAGGGTAACCCCCTTGACTTCCACCAGTATTCTTCTAAAATCACTTTCCATATAAAAATCCAGACGAGAGTTGCCGTATTTAAACTCGGGTTTGATCAGGTTCAGGTCCTGGAACAATTCGCTTTTGCCCAGCCATTCATGGAATACTTTGTTAGGCACCTGACTGTCGATATTGATAATCCTTGGTCCTTTATATACCGCAATTAAATCATATTTGGTTTTGCGCTTGGGATGATTAACCTCCTGAATCACAATATCCGCGCCAGGCATCAATAGTTCCCTGCACCTGCCGGTGTTTTTAACATTGCAAACATCGGGTCGGCCCTCAACTTCGATATGAGCTATGAATCTATTGGGACGGGATAGGAATTTTGCTCGCTTTATATCCTTATACTTCATATGCTTTGGTGTGCTCAATCCTCTATAACTATTTCGATGACCCCGCTATATTTAGGTACTTAAACTCTACCATAAATTGAGGCATATGTAGGGGCGGTCTTTGATCGCCCGTCCGGCATAGCCACAAATTTTCATACTTGGTTGTGGTTGTGTTTTCTAATCATGGTTGTTGATAAAACGGTGTCAGGCACCATAAGTTGATTCCATTTCCCCAAACAAAGGGGTTTGGGAAAACTCAGAAACCCGGTAAACGGCTTTTTCCAGTTTTTCATCCCGGGGCAGGGCTGCTTCGTCCCGGACATATTCCTCAAATTTCAGGTACTCGGCTCCGCCGATGGCAGATGTTCGCACTTTGAGCATATAGATAAGGTTAAAGCAGTTCAAAATGGAATTCTGCTTCAAGTCAGACAAACAGATCAATTGAGTCCGGTGCCTTTTGGCTATTTCAAACATGGGCTTTAGAAGATGTTCCGATGATATGGGGCCAAAGGGGTTATCCATTATCAAGACCCGGGTGGCGCTGTCCGGATCGGCTCCCAGGGCTTCCATACTCCGAGCCCGGGTATAGGCCATCAAAGCGGACAACAGAGAAAAGAAAATAACGAATTTCTCTCCCCCAGAATTCTCCCGGACCGCGTCTTCCCATATTTTAAGCCGGCTGTTCTGCATGTTGAGGTCGATTTTAAATACCTGCACCGGAATGTGGGCATTGCCCAGGTAAACGTTGAGCAATTCCCGGCTGGACATTAAACGGGCAATGGTCTTGCGCAGTTCGTCACTGCGGTTTTGCTGCCTGGTTTTTTCTCTCACCCGATGAATGCATTCATCGATATATTGAGCCACCCGAAGACGTGCCAAATCATGACTATCCAGTTGCAGGTCTATTTTGAGCATTTGCACCGGTCGGGACCGGCCGGCCAAGCGCACCTTGGAGTTCTCCGATATTAAGTCGATTTCTTCCATCATTCGTCTTCCCTGCAGGAAGCTCTGCTGTACCATATCTTGTTTATTGCGCTCCAAATTGGCCAGTTGGGCTTCATAGATGGCAATCAGATCGGCCAGCTTTTCCCCTTGCAGGCTCATGCGCTCAAACAGATAGAAGAAATCTTCATATTCGGCCTGGGCCTTGTCCCACAAGGGATCCAGGCTTTTGAAAATATTATCCAGGTTGGAGTTTTGGTCCCGGAAATCTATCTTGCAGTCGTTGTAAAGATTCCTTATATGATTAATATGTCCTCCATTTTCATTCTGCAGATTACGGTATTCCCTTTCCCAACGGGAGGCCTGGGCCATAAAATCCTCTTCCACCACCAAGTCTTTTTCCGCTTCCAAGCTCTTCAGATCTACTGCCTGCTCGATGTTCTCCCGGGTCCTTAAGCAGCGGGATATTTGCCGGACCAGGTGCTGCTTCCCTTCTTCCAGTTCACCCATCCGGCGGTGCAGCCTTTGACGGCGACCCTCAAAATCTCCCCGGATTGCCTGGGGTGGCAGGGGGTCCTCATAGCCCAGTCTTTTTATCTCAGCCAAGGCATTTTTCAAAGCCTCAGCCGCAGCCCCCTCGGCCCTAGTTGCCGAGAGCAACTCGGCTTGTCTGCTTTTCAGCAGCGATTCCAGGCCGGTGATTTGTTCCTGGATCTCATCGGCCTCACTTTCGTCATAAGGGACGGCAGCGTAGTCATCTTCCGCCAGCTTAAGCTTATCCAAGTGTTTTTGCGTCCCCCGGAGTTCTTTAATTAACTGATTCTGCCGCTTTTCCAGCTGCCCGATTTCCTGATTGTATTCCCCTTTTATGGCCATCAGCCTTTCTTCCAGTTCTTCCAGGCTTCCCTCCAGAATTGGGGCTGTCGGGGCATCCTGGTATAAGGGGTATTTTTGTTCCAGCCTATGCTTTTGGCCCTGACCCTCCGCTATCTTGGTTTTGCCCTTGGAAATGCCTTCCTGCAGCTGGACCAGGCTTTTAGCCAGAGCTTCTTTCTGCTCATTTAATCCTGCTATTTCCTGTTTAATTTGGTTGAGCCGGCTCAGGCTCTTCTGGTAATCCGGCTCCCTGCTCATGAATTCCCGGAAAGCCTCCAGGTCGGCCTGGGCCGGGGGTAGTTTAAGGGCTAGCTCTCTGGCCTTCTGATCCAGCTGATCCTGACGGGCCATAGCTCCCCTTTTGGCCTCTTCAATGGCAGCTAATTGCTGATCCAGTTCCAGACCCCGGCTTTGGGCGGTTTTAATGCTTTTTTCCACCTGGTAATGATAGTCAGCCGTATAATCAAAACCCTGATAGCTATCATAGTCCCTTACTGCCATCTGGTGAGCCTGGGCATAATGCTCACCCTGCTCGGCAGCGGCCTGCCTCTTTTCTTCCATCTCCGCCAGCAGTTTAGGCATTTTCTCATTATCAAATACCCGGCCTTCATATAGACAGGCCAAGGCCATTTCCTCCCGGGGCCAGGCCATCCGGCCTTGGTTCTCCACCATCAGATTCAGGTCCTCATAAGCCATCAGCGGAATAATACGGCGCATAACCATGTTAAGACCGGCTTCGGCTATCTTATCCATATCCGCTCGGGGCAGGATAAAGGCATAAGGTAAAATGGGATTGGCCGCCAGCATGGCCTGGCGTATTTCCGGGGTCTGATTGCCCAGATAGCTCTCTCCGGTATCAAATGGAATATCCAGCTCGGCCAGGGCAGCAGCCATTTCCGGGGAACTATGCAGGTGGCCATGGGTAATGGAAGCCAGAGCTTCACTGACCTCATTGCGGGTGCGGACCGCAGCCTCTTCTTTTTTCTTTATCTCATTGATATGCCGGTCAAATAGCAAAGCCATGCCTTCCCGGTCAAAGATCCGTGATGGATCAAAGCCATAACGCTCCAATATCCCTTGGATTTCCTTTTCCTTATCCTGGTATTCACTCCGTTCCCGCTCATAATCCTTTAAAATTCTATGGTTTTCGGCCTGGGCGGCCTGGATTTCTTTCCATTGCCGATCCATATCCTGCTGCTGCCGGGTCAGGTCCGCTTTTTCCAAGCGCCTTGTTTCCTGCTCGGCCAGCAATTGCTGGCAGCTTTGCTCCAAGCTACTGTCAATCTGCTCCATTTCCCTTGGGTCCAATTCCCCCAGGAGGTTTCGGATCCATTGCCGGCCCAGGCGCTTCTGCACCTGTTTTTCCTGCTCGCTCAGAATTCGGGTTCGTTCCTCCAGTCTGCCCTTATCCCCCTCCTGACGACTGCGGTGGCTTTCTAGCTTACGCAACTCTTCCTGTTCCCTATCCAGTCTGGCACGCTGTTCCTGCTGCCCAGCTTGCCAGGTGGCCAGCTGGGTATCCAGGGATTCCAGGAGTTCTTCCAATCTGATTTTCAGGGAATATTCCAGGCTTTGGGCCCGCTCATCTTTATCATATTCTGCCCGGGCCAGGGCCAGTCTTTCGTTTATACCCGACAGTTCAGAATTGATCTGACGGATCTCCCCGGCCAGCCGGGCTGCTTCTATAAGCTTTTGCTGCCATTTGGCCTCTTCCAGCTTTTCTTCTGTTTCCTGGCTCTTCTTTTCTGCTGCCTTCAGCTCTTCAGCCTTAATCAGGTGTTCTTCCAAACAGATTTGATATTGATGGGAACGCTCCTCCAGGTTAAGCCTTTGTTCTTCCCCCCGGGCCTCCCCTATAGCCTGTTCATGGGCCTCTTTTTGGTCTTCCAGCTCTTTAATCTTCTGACCCAGATAGAGGTGGAGGGCTGCCAGTTTAGCTCCCAAACGTTTTTGTTCTTCCAGATTTTTTAACAGAGTCTCCAGTTCACCCAATATGCTCTGGAGACGATTCAAAAATCCGCTGAAAAGCTGTTTTTCCATAATGAAGCGCTCATTTTCAATCACTTCCTGTACCAGGTCTTGCAGCATCTCCTCCAACTGCCCTTGCTGGGAACGGCCTTTGAACATGACCTTTTCCACGGTCTTAATGATCCAGTCATCCAGCAATTGGCTGGAACTCCGGTACTTCTGAAACAGATCCTCCAGGCCGTTTTCACTGTCATTGATGCGGGTGATCACATTGCGCCATTCATCCTGGGAGATACCGAATTCAGCCAGGCGTCTGGCATATCCATTTCGGTCATCTTCCGGGTAATATCCCAGCAGATAGGGGTCTTTTCTTTCCTTGTCCGCTAAAATCTTGCGGGCTTCCCGGAAAGGCTTAAGCTCCAGCACCCCTCCGTTGCGGGTGGCCACCGGAATGTTCATGATATCATAGGGATTGGCGGCGCTGTACTTGGAGGTAAAATTAAAATACCTGACCCGGGGTTTGGCCCCTTCACCCTCCACCGCTTCGACTGATGTCAGGCCAATACCGGTCAAGAGGTAGCCGCCCCCGCCATCCAGTTTCCATTCGATCATTATGTAAGTGGGCTGGCTTTTCT